>JGI24159J19872_10001233_pt1 | contig 27521 bp, 17 predicted proteins | sample Ectturendosymbi4_FD_19872 | JGI IMG/M metagenome (IMG submission 19872)
TCTTTTCACCTTTCAATAAATGTAATCATCATTGTGGTATCATTTAAAATCCTGGATTTGTGCCCAATCGCTTTGTTTCAACAATTGTGAAACATCCTGTATGTCAGTGCAATGCGGCTCGCGTGGTTGTGCAAGGTTCGCTGGCCTCTACAATGTCACTGCCGGCCTGTCCATTTCTTTTATTTTCCTGAATTCTGCCTACAATAGCCAACGGCAGTAGTTCAGACAACAACCCACCTACCCCATTTACACATTTAATTGCCAAAAGAAATGCTCATATCACGTTTGGGACGGCGGAAGATGCTAAGTATGACTAAACAAAGGAAGAGGCAAAGCGAGGGGACAATGGGTGTTGTTAAAGCACAAGTGACACTTTGCCCTTATATGAACTTCCCTGAAGGAATTGTGAACTTCCCTGAAGGAATTGTCCTGACAAGATTCATTGCTAGAGTCATTATAATTTGAAAGTTCTGCGTTAGCTCTTTTCGCAGCTACTGCAAATTATTTATTTTCAAAATACCGGCTTCAGGCACTGATCTTCAAAATACCGGCTTCTTACCGGCCTCTGCTAAATTAGCTGTAAAATACCGGCCATCTGGCAACCCTAGTTGCACACACGTTGGAACAAGGCAACTTATTATTATCCGCGTATGCTCACAACCGACTAAAATTGACAACCTAGGTAGGTGACAGTTAGTGCACCTTTTTCAGTACCGTAATGCTTTATAATTTGTTCTTTCACTGTGGAGTAGCATGATTAGCGTTTTACCAGACCCTCACCTGGTTGTAAGTTTTGTGGAACGTTAAAACTATATGTTCCAAGCGATTTGTCGGTATCGCGGCAAAACAGAGGAGCGTTTTGAAATCCTGGTTTCGGATACGAACTTGGGTTAGTATTTTCCTGACCAACAGGAGACACACCCAAATTTGCGACAAGAAACTTTTTATAAAACGAAAGTTTTTCATTCGTATCTGTTCCTGGTCTCCCCCTGTAAACGAAGTTGCCATTGTCTGGAATGTAAATGCTTGTACATGAATCAGCTCCATGATTCTGCAAAACAAACAAAAGTGCTTCACGAAACGTAGGAGAGTCTATGCTGGCAACTGACCTATGTACTCATTTTCAAACTGGTATAGAGCTGAAAGTAGATCTGAAAACTCATGCATACTTGAGATGAGTTTCAGCTTCTGTAGAGCATAGGCGTAGCCAGGGGGCCTAGGGGGCTATGGTTCCCTGAAATTTTTAGAACATATAGTCATTTTGTGCTTTGAGTGGCGGTACCCCAAACAAAATACTGATTCGCCTAAAATCAAACATTTTGGCCGCCCCAAAATTTTTGAGCTGGCTACGCTACTGCTGCAGAGCTGAAATTCGAAGCAGATTTCTATTCACATTCTTTCTCATCTCTTTAAACTAGGCTTATTGCAGTTTCTGCACCAAGTGTTACGGTTATTTACTTTCATTGGATGCGCGAGAACGACTTGTTGTCCGGGGTAATAAACAGCCATTGGATGCGCCTGTGAATAACTGGATTCCGTCAGTGAAGTTTTGCAAGGATTCCCGGTTTGACCGGGTCGCGTATCAAAACCTGCAGTAAATTGTCAAAAGCTGAGTCAGTTCAAACTTTGATTTATTACATTTAAGTTTTGGCGCAACATCTGGACACAAAAAGTCTTTTTTCATCCTGTAGCTGTTCCTTACGCAAAGACACCAGCTAAGAACTGAAAGGAAAGTTGCACATTTTTATTCTACATCAGGGTCTCCAAACTTTGTTGTCATAGGGCCACATAAGCTTTTACACAACAGTTCGAGGGCCGGACATCTGACAATCGTATGTAATGAGATTGTTTAGGGGTATGTTACATTCTACCTATCAAATGAATTTTTCGTAAATATGTTATTTTTTCGTTAATCTTCGCGGGCCGGTTGAAATGGCTTCGCGGGCCAGATTTGGCCCGCATATCGTAGTTTGGAGACACTCTGTAGTCTACATAATTGAAGATGACACAAGTTGAAAAAGCCTGATGAGGCTCACCAGTACCTTGCAGAGCTAAAAACGAGATGTATCAAGATCAACGTGATTTTTGCGACTGAGCAAAACTCCACAATAATTTAGCTCCTTTGTTGCGGTTTGTTATTCCTAACTACCCTTTTTACCGTCGTAAAACGATTCCAAACTCAGCAGTGACAGGATTTGTTTCAACTCTGGTTTTACGAATGATTGATAAAGTGCAACGCTCCATGTTAATGTGGTAACACTTGATCAATAGAACCTCACCTACAGCGTTCAAAATGTTCAGAATTGAACTCCGCCAAATTTGAGTGCGATTGTTCGAAGCATAAATAAAAGATGCATGGAGATTACGAGCCTCACCTGATATTTTGCCAGATCTAATACATTTTGGATTCGAGTGGCGTAGGCTGTGGAACCCTTTTGAATTAAAAGTCGAAGACTACACAAGCTTTTACGCAGCTAAAGCTTCTCTCCATTAAAAACTCCATTATTTTAAGACAAAAGCACAAACTTCAAAAGAAGTAAATCAACGCTTATGTAAAAAGACGCTTAGTGCTAATCTGCAAAGGTTCTTGAAATTGCTTCAAAACAACAGACAAAGTTTATGCAGTAACCGTCATCCCGCAAAAAAGCAGATCCTGGCGACCAATGCGAAGGAATGTCTCAAGGATAACTTAAAATGTCATTAACAATGCCTCAGTTTAAACGCAGTCCGTTTACTTGAATTTAAATCATGGTTTTTACTGGCGACGCTAGAAGCCAATGACATTGTGTAAGTTTGCTGTTATAGGCGAAAAGGTGCATATTTTTTAAATTTGTTGCTAAATGCCTACATCACGATTGAAAGTTTGAAATGCAGTGAAGGTTTGAAGAAAAATTCAAAAGTATTATCAAAACGGTGACCAACTGCCTGACTGGTGCAACACCGTGCAAATTTAACAAGCTGAGCTTGCTGAAGGCATTGCTCTGTCTAATTCAACTAAAGGCCGCCAAGAATATGCCACAGCAAAACAATGCCCGTGTTTTCCGTCAAAAACGCACCAGTATCAATTCCAAATTTAAGCTTTGGAGCGTACGTTCCACTGTCTCGAGGGAATCCTCGGCATAGTTCAGCATTCCAAGTGGCGGCATTTTTCACGACATAGTCAGAGCACGCAAGCCAACTGTGGCTTCTGACCGGACCGATCCCGTTTAAGATTGCAACGAGATTGAGCACACTTTTCCACACCACCGAATTCATCTCCGCTGTTCAAATATAATATTTAATATGAAAAGTACACCGCATGCAGTTAAAGCACGCGATTAGATCTGCAAAACAGGGTTCATATCTTCAGATCGAGGTCATTTGTTGAACATCAAGGCAATTATATACAACAAAATTTTGCTGGAACTGATTTTCTAAATGCAAATCAAAGTCTATAGGGCAGAAATTCCGTTTCACGTTCATTTTTTAGGGTTTGAGCCTGAATTGCTGAAAAACTTGACCTTAAGTAGACTTACTGTATACTTGCTGAGTAATAATATCTCGAAAACGCTGAAAACCTCCAATGTGTTGTTGCGTACATGTTCCAAAACGAAAAATCTGCATCACTTGCCCGACTGACACCTATGCAACTGTGATTGGAGCTACGAACGTTCCTGTGCCGCTTCTGGCGACCTGGGATAGTTTTGGGTGCACATTATTAGCAGAGGAGGCGAACTTTGTGATAACAAAAGTCTGAACATATTAAATGCATGGAAATTGACATAGTTTTTGCGAAGCTCCTGGGTATAGTTGATCACCCTCTGCTCCATTGCTGCATGAGGGGCTTGCACAAGCGTTTTAAGGCTATGATATTTATTGATCATTTTTTCCCTATGCACGTTAAACTTCTAATGTAATCGCGTGCTTTTCTAAAAATACGGCCCCGCAGTCACGACTAGCATTGCTGCACGTGCTGTAGAAGTTTGCCGGAGCGATCTTGACTAACCTTCCTTATATCTATCATGTGACACAGCACCAGTTGACGCACGATTTCTTCCATATCACGTGATGTAATCACAAGTGAGTTTCTTCAAGTTTGTGGTTTCAACCATAGCAGGGCATGTTGCGTGGATAAAAGGTATTGCATCACTGCTTGTCAGGAGTTTTCACTGCAGCTCAGCAACGATAGACGGAAGCAGAGGCGCAAGTTGCGCTTGCACATAGGGATCTTCATATAGGGCAGTGGTCTTCAACCTTTTTTGTACAATACTCCCCCACAGGAACTTTGCTTGAAAATCGCCCCGTACCTATAATTTTTGCGTTATCTCAAAACATTTCTTTGTTTTGAAAATAAGTTAGTGCTAATGAAATATAAACTGGTAATCTAGTTAGCACAAAACAAAATGGACAAACAAAAATAATGACTGTGCGTTTGTGGAATAAATGTTATTCGTTTCCAAAAAGCGGGTTCCTTTCTTTCACTCCACGTCTTAGCCGCACTAGATCTTGAGGCAGGTGTTGATCAACCAATATCGGAACAGCTTCACAATACTGGAACAGCTTTACAACACTACGAGACTCCGTACTTTCATCCCCAACATTGGCACCCACCCTCTTAAAATGAGCAGTGTAGGTCCGGCTTAACCACCTCTGCACCGGTGTCGAATATTTCCGCTCCTGCTTACACAAATGCGGTATGGCACCTTATGCAGCTTGTGAGTGTGGCGCAGGAGAGCAAACGGTCGACCATGTTGTCCTCCAATGTCTAATCCATCGATTTCCCCATGGACTGGGCCTGACGGTTCTGGATGATGAGACAATCGATTGGTTCTTNAGCACCTGCCCCGAGATCTACAGTGCGAATAAGCAGTGNATTGAAAGAACTCGCTCAAACGATGAAGTAGGTTTCAACTAATGCGAACCTTGCGATGGTGTTCATCGCAAACTTTTTCAAAGCAGATTGCAAGTTGGTCAGCTTAAGTGGTATGGCAATTACCCCGATCTTGTTCATGTCAAGACGATTGTGTATTTGTTACGCATGTGCAGTACTTGACTCAAACCTTGCTCAGCAAAATTCGGTGTGGTAAACGCCAGGAATAATAGCTACACTTTTTCCAAAAGTTTTGGAAAAAGCTCACTGCACTTAATCTATACAAATAAACTTATTTTTTCCGCTGTAACATTAGTAAAGTTCCTCAGAATTTTGTCCAAGTTTAAGCCTCTGCGAATTTCGGATTCAATGGATGTAATCGCCAAACTATTTAGGTGCTTTTGTTGAATTGATGATCTCAAATAAGTTTTAATTACTTTTAGGCTAGAAAAACTTATTTTTCTGGGTGTCACGGTAACGGGGATGGCCAAGTAAATCCTGAGGACAATAAAAAATTTAGGAAAAGAGGCTGCCTTATCAGATCTCTACTAAGGAAAATGAATATCGCTATTGAAAGACCGATTAAACAACACGCATTTTAAATTACGAAATAAACTTAACCTTCAGAAGGCAAGTGGCAGTAGCTATTAAAACAGCAACAACTATCGAACCGTATATTGCAGCAACTACTAAAGCTCGACCTGCCAAGTACGAAACGCTTACAACTGCAACACAAAACAGCTTTAAAATTCAAGCCTTCTCTGCCTTAACTTGACTACTGTAACTGCTATTGAAAAACTAGACCACACACGAAAAACAATGACCAATGTTATGATCCAAGAACGACTTCTTTTTGCTGGCAACGGATCTCAAGCCTAAAAAAGACGGTGGGCCCCGCCCCGGCACTACATAAGCAGCTTCAATAGAAAGTGTAAGTGTGCATAGGTTGGTTGGCGTGGCGCGGGGCCAGATTAGAAGCAATCGGCTAAGGGCCGGCCCTGATTGGGTGGGCTTATCTACATTAAATTTTGGCGAGTGAAGTGAAGAACTTTGTAAAGGTAACGTTGCTCAGTTTCAATAGAACTTCTGTTATTCAGTATGACGTAATCGTGTCAGAAAATACCGTTCTTGAAGCGAGATGGTGCAGTTAGTGTGTTTGCGTAGGTAACTCAGAGTCCCGATTGTAGGTTTGAACTCCAAGTAGAATGAATGAGAGCCAGCCGATAGGCAATGTGGGTTTCGTAAACGTCTCATTTCTTTAACGGTACATGTAAAATTTGCAGGCATAGAAAAAAAAACATTTCAACAAGAAAAGCTTACAAAAAGTGTTGCTCTCATTTTGATAAATTTGAGGCATGAACATGGGCGTCCGCACAGGGGGCAAAACGGGCATTTGCCCCCCATCCTGGAAATTGGGACTAAGAACCAAAAATTTCTAGAAAACCTGAAGTTAGCAGCTAAGTTCCGATTAACTCATTTAATTATTACAATGACAGTTGATTACCCGGTATGACACTGCGCAAGAGCTAGGTTCACTGTTCAGGTGTCATGCAATTATGAGATGGCAATTCGCTCGTGTCTGCTCCTTTGCCTGCAGAGGCAGGTTGGGAAACTTGCTAGCGGATTGTGCTACTGTTGGTCTTTATTGCGTAACAATAACACGGCAATAAATCTTCAAACGTTCAAGCTTAAAGTAACGGTAGTACAGTGGTTCTTAACCGGGGGGCTTCAATAAATCTCCAGGGGCGCTAGCCCTTCCCCGCCCTACAACATGGAATGTTTTATCATTAAATTTACCAATAAATACATTTGTTTTTACAGCTTATTTAAAGTCAGGGTGGGTTGAAAAAAAGGACAGTTACTTAAAGTGAGGCGTGGTAGAAAAGGTTAAGAACCACTGCGCTAATAACAGTAGGTGTTTTTCCGCATCTGATCAGGGGTCCAACTGCGGTGTTTTTCAACCCATAGATCTGCTTTTTTTAGTCGACCTGGGTGTTTAGGTTCAAGTATGAAAAATGGTGTTAAAGCCGTTTTTTTTGAAGTGATAAATTCATCAGCAACTTCAATGTGATGTGTTTAGTAATATAAAGATAACTTTGTACTGCAGTGTTTGCATGCGCACATCAGGTGATAAAATACGCATATTGGATGAAGCAGAACGTTTTCAATCGGTTTCATATCCTCATGTAAAATCATTGTCGGGGCTATATGTATAATGATATTGTCTCTAATGCTAATTGAAGAAACTGGTGAAACAAGAGTTAGGACCAGTGTTGCCACTTCTGATGTTTTAACATCAGATCTGATGTTTTGAGAGAAATTTCTGAGATTTGATGTTTTGGCAACAAATCTGATGTTTACTGATCAATTATTTTTTTCTCAAAATTTCTATACTTTTTGGATGAAAATGGGTTAGATTCAAGATTTTTAAGTTACTTTCATCAATTTCTCACCCTCATGTGTGTTTGGTGATTATCCCAGACTGAAGAGGCTCTCTTCATAGCGTTGGGAATAACATTCACATTACGCATAAATGACAAACTTTTCCATTTAATGACAATTCTTCTCTGTTTCGGATTCAACAGGGGTTATCGCCCTTTTTTAGGTATTGGTAATAGAAGCATTTAGCCTACATTAAACTATAATGTTAAAATCTGATGTTATCTGATGTTGAAAAAGGCAACAATCTGATGTTAACGTGACTGACCCAGTGGCAACACTGGTTAGGACTGATTGTAAATTTCAATGTTTCCCAATTCATACCATTTTTTAAAAATTCAATTAGAGGCAGAACTATCGCCAGAAAATCTTATATAGGGTTCTTTACGTTTGTGCACGGGGGCTTGACATCCTAAAATTTGACAAAAACTCCTGATTTCTAGCGTTTGTTATTTCAATTTGGGGGTGGCTTGAAGTTTTGTTTGGGGGGGCTTAGCCCACCAAAGCCCTCCTGTGGCGACGGGACTGATTAGAGGAAGAAGGCATCGGGATTATATTTTTGTGGGATTTTAAATGCCGCTGCAGTTAAAGATTGCACAAAATTTCCTAGTTTAATAACAAATGTACTCCTACGATTAGTGAGAGATATCATCAACTGGCTATTTTACCAGCATTATGAAAAACGTCTTGAGCAACAAACAGGTCGTCCAAGTGTTATTGTTTGCGCTGCAGAAGATAATGTATTGAAAAACTATAATTTAATCGGTATTCGATTATCGTTTCCATTCAAATAAGCACATTCACATGTTTTTGTTCGTGACACAAGATTTCTGGATATTTACCGTACGAATGTGCTTTTTTTGGTGTGCAATCTGGGTTTATTTAAAATCACTGGATGGGAGCCCTGCATGTGACTGTTGATCACAGACATCTTGGCACGTAATGAAGCGAGACAGTGACACTGCTGGTAGTGGTAAGCCACGTATTGTTTTATACTGTGTGAAAAGAAGCATGAGTAAAACTGTAGCAGTGTTTCCACAACTTTGTAAAATACATTGTTAGTGTAAGACTGTGATTAACCTGCCCGAGTGAATAGCTGTCAAACGACTCTTATGCAGGCTTCTTTTCACACAGTCGCAGGCTCTCAGCATCACTGCAACAAATCATACGCCAAGAGGCCGCAGCATTACTGCAATGAATCATACACCAAGAGGTCGCAGCATCACAGCAACGAATCATACACCAAGAGGTCGCAGCATCACAGCAACGAATCATACACCAAGAGGTTGCAGCATCACAGCAATGAATCATACACCAAGAGGTCGCAGCATCACAGCAATGAATCATACACCAAGAGGCCGCAGCACAGTGCCGCGCAGAGGGAAGGGGGCTCACGGAACGACTGCCCTGGGGCATCTAAGGCAGGGGGGCATCCAAAGAGCGAGATATTACAAAAATTAAAATGCTTTAACTAGATGATTTTTCCTATAGTACCTCTACTAACACATGGTGCGTGGATTTAATTTTTCGAAACGAGTTTTTTTTTGTCAATACTAGATTTACGTATCCAAATGCCAGTAATCCCACATTCTTCAGTCTGTACTCTATAGGTGTGCGGTGGGACCTATACTCAATAGGTGGAACCAGGGACATATACTGTACTCTATAGGTGTGCGGTGCGCACCCAATCAAACTGATAGTGACGTGTCTTTTCCCAGATCGCGCGATCAAGGGAAAGTAGCAAGAAAGGATTGAAAGGTAATTATGGACGTTTAATTGATTTTCTGAGCCAAATTTCAAAACTGTCCTTTTCCAACTTGCTTGATTAGCTGACTATTTGATGCATCACTAGTTTCCCGTTTCATTTTTTGATGTGGCAACTCTGGGTGTGCGCTAATACATCCGCGAACCTGTACTTGCAATATGTGCACCATTTCGAGCTTCGTCAGCTGGCAGTTCAGGCGGATTGATCATAACGGCCCACACGCCTGTATCTGACCCCCATTATTTGTACATATAACAGCCTCATAATAAAAAACGAATGTTTTCTTGCGTACTTTATGCACAGTCTCAATTCTAGTGTAGTTAAGTACGCTTCATACTGTCAACCTGGGTGTCCGCCATCCCAGCCGCATGCCTTCTCTGCTCTGCTATTCGACGCGACATTCGCACAGCCTGATGTTTTTGGAATTGTTGAGCTGCTCTGTCGTAGCGTTAAGTGTGTTTTACTCCACTGTTTCAATGCGCAGTCTTGTCTTTCAGCGGTTGTGAACTGCGCTGATGTAGTACTGCCAACTAATTTGCACAAGATTGTATGAATAAAGTTATAATAATAAAAACTTTGTACATAATTGCCCTTTTCCATTTTGAACATTGAGGTTCACGGGGCACCTAGACTCTTGTGGGCCCCAGATCGGCGCATCGGCTGCACCCTCCTCTTGTGGGGCCTGAGCAGGAATGCAACTTTGACTTTATTACGAATGGTTGGGCCAGTCTCGCCACCAGATGTGGGTGGGCCTAGCCACTTTTTCTAGGACTACCTAAACAACACCTAATAACTTTGAGGCTCTTGTGAATTTCGAATTTTCCTTGTAACGTTAGAGCTTGGCTGTGAAACCCCAGCAACGGTTAAGCACTGAACATAAAAGCAAAAATGCTTAAATAGTAGCTTAAAGTACCCCCAGGCAAACGTAAAGCTAACACAATATGAACATACGAGTATGCTATGCTGTTTCTGTCACCAGGCATAGTCTACTGGATGCAAACTTTGCTCCACAGGTGTGATAGCAATGCAATATTTAACGTTGACGTTTCAAGAGTGTATGCAATCTCTTCCTCAGAAGATGTCTCAAGATATATCTTGTAAGGAGATGATTAACCAGTAAGACAAAGTAATATTTAAGTAAAACTTTTCTTAAAAATGATTAGAATACACAATTTCAACTTATTATTTGAGAGTTTCTTCAAATGTCAAAATTGCTATGTAATGTTTTGAAAATTTCGGGGGGGGGGAAATGCCCCAAATTCCCCCCCCTGGTTGCGCCCCTGCGCTGTGCCTATGTTTCCTCTTAGCAAATGTGTCTATGACACTATCAGTGTCATTTTCAATTATCTTGTTGACACTAACAACGTTCAGTGTTGATTACAGCAGCACTGTTCAATCGATCTTGTCCCATGTTGTTTCGAAAGTACGTTATCATTCTCCGCAAACCACTGAATGAACGTTCTGCTGTACAGGTAGTTGCTGGAATTACTGTAAATATCTTCATGGTTTTGTGGAGTTCTGGCAGTATCTGGATTAAGTCTGCCTGGTGCAATGCTTCGTAAATTTCAAAAGCTGTTGTTGATGCATAAGGTTTCGTGATCTGCTTTGACGTTCATGAAAATGCCAACGTCTGCCCCAAGCAGATCCCGATCAAGCTTGTAAAAAGCATAAATTCTGTCAAAGCTCCCCTCACTTGGCTATTCTTGTAGTGCTACATCTCCTAGGCTGCAAAGGACCTATTGGTCACTGCTGCTAAATCGCGTTTGCAATTCGAGAACTTTATCCAGTGAGGAAATTATCACCCCAAAATGAATTTTTTACACGGATCACCCCCAAGTAAATTCTAATAATAATAATATAATGTTTAGTTTATTTCAGACTCGTGGTCCATGCAGACGCGATCATAGACATAAGAGCACAAAACACTGTTAGCCACACAGTAACGCAATTGGCACATGACCATGGAGAGGAGCAAAACACTTTATCAGCATCATAACTGTGCTGTCATTCACAAGAGCACAAAAAATGGTTAGTTATACAGTAATGCATTACAGAATCGGTGTTTGCACATGACCAACCAACATTGAGAGGTGCAAAGCATTTTAACAGCACTTCTTACTTTTTGTATGCTTGGTTTGCATACATTGCACACACATTTTTTCTTTTTACTACCCAAAAGTAATACTGATGAGACGCGAACACTGAAACAATGCATCAACAACTACTGCAGTTGGTCTCCATCATACAGGAGCTTTGAATAATTGAGGAAAAATTATGATTTGTAGAAAGCATCAGACATTTGAAACGAACGAATGAAAAAGTTGGATGAAGATGCGCATCGTATAAAAAATCGATACAAATTGTTTCTCAGCAGGGCATCAAATGTCCTGACACAATGTTTGTGGCATGGAATAGGCACGAAATAGAGTGCCATGTTTTGGTTTGAAGCCAAACTGGTTGTCTGTTGTGGCCAAAAGTGGTGAGATACACGCTGAAAATAATGTATTGCAAATTTTTTCACCATTCAGGATTTTTGACCAACTTGCGCTTGCCCTGAAAAACAGAGTTTGCCCTGCAGATTTTCACTGTATTGAATATACTTTTTACATACAGGATTTTTGAGCAACTTGTGCTTGCCCTTAAAAACAGAGTGTGCCCTGAATTCACTGTATTGAATATATATTTTTTATCATTCAGGATTTTTGAGCAACTTGCACTTGCCTTGAAAACAGAGTTTGTCCTGAAATTTTTCAAGCCGGGGGGGGGGGCTGCCGCCCCGCCTCGTACGCTTCTGTTATGTTTGCCAATCTGGTTGGCTAAATTTATTTTTCTGCGCATTTTTTCTATTCACTGACTCTTTCTTTAGTGCAGGCTGCTCAAAATATTTTCAATGGCATAACAATGGTTATACGATAATTATACAAAACAAACAGACAAAATTGAATCAAAATGTCGCGTGGTCCATTAGTAATATTTTTGTTGAACCCAACGGACAGACGATAGAGATTTTTTCACAGTTTTCAAAAAAATTACAAGAGACGTTTTTTGTGATGGTTTACAACAGTGGTTTTGAAACTTTTTTGTACCGCGACCGATTATAGCAACCCACTATAACCCAACGACCCCCATCTAAAACTCGAATGAAGCAAATGTAATACATCTGGGCACATAAAATATCTATTCGCAGCCCCTCCACAAGTAGTTCACGACCCCTGGTTTGAAAACCACTGATTTAGAATGATTGTGGCTGTCATTCAAGATTTAAACAAGAGGTCATACGCAGTTTTGCAAATTAAGCTTGTGACGTTAGTCGGTCAGGTTTTTCATCTGTCTATCCACCGGATAACTCTAAAGTTTAGATCCACCACTTTAGTTGCTGAAATAAGCGATTTTTTGATCAAGTTTTTACTCTTAAGTTTGTAAAAAGTAAAACTGCGTGTAGTTTATATCAGTTTAAGATGCGCACTATCCAATGCAAAAAAGTGTTCTACAGTATTTCGCTACAATGCTCATAGTTGAGATTTTGGATCTTTCGTAAAAGGAAGTTACTGCGGACAGACAGATAACAATCATTTAGATCATAAAGTTGTTTTGGAATAGAGTCAGTTGAGATGATATGTGTGGCAAATCATGATCGATATTCGTTTGCACCTCCCAGACATTGGCTGTCAAAACCTGATGTTATGCAAACGAGTTTTGCATAGAAGGTACCAGTGGCGTAGCCAGCCCAAATATTTGAGGGGGACCAAAACGTTTGTTTTAGGCGAATAACACTACTTTGTTCAGAAAAACGCCTCTCATAGCACAAAATAACTATATTTTCTAAAAATTGGAGGGGGCATGGCACTTTGCCCCCCCCTGGCTACACCTATGGAAAGTACCTGCCTTACAACACGCGGAGACAAGTATTATCTACTTAGTAAGTACGAAGCTGGTGTCCAAGCTTTCTGCGCATACTTTTCTGAACTCAAGATGACTTTCAAAGAATGACAGGTTTCATTCGTGCACATCATAGTATGGGCGGTTTATCTTCGTTCATAATCATATGAATTTTGTGATTTTGATTCATTCATGAACCACAGGTTCACACAGAACAGTCAAAACTATGTATTAGATGCAAACACCTTGGTTTATAGTATTATACCATCCAAAACTGATGCGTTATTGTCTGAGACATTCAGTTTATGTGCAACAAGTTATAGCAGCAGCAGTTTCGGTTCGTTTTTTGAAGGTGCAACAGTGGAACATGTTATGCACAAAGCAAGGTTGCAGAGTCGAAGGTAAAATATCCGACTCCCACCTTTCCAAAATTTCCGACTCCGACTCCTTAACCTAAAGGGAATGAAATTTGGCTGATGAAATCAATGGAAATCGTGGTGTACAGCAAGAAATCTCTGTTTCAACAAAAGTTTCAAAAGAAATTGTACCATTTCAACAGGAATTCCCAATTTAGAAGTGTGATGTAAAAAATGATTCAATTGGACTTCCAGAGTCGGAAAAAATCTGACTCCGACCGCCAGTGTTGTTAGGAATCCAACTCCGACTCCACCCAAAAACCACCGACTCGTTACGAGTCCGCAACCCTGGCACAAGGCTTATTTCAATTTACTGTATATATCAGTACTCTTAGGAAATAACGCTACTACTCTGGTTGAAAATTAATAACAAAAAAGGAGACTCCGCCATTTCGTGTAATCTCCCCTCTGCAGGAAAATCATACATGCGGACATGTCACTTATACCCACAGTTTATCGCCAAATAGCGTTGATTTCAGTGAATACAGTAAAAACTTTCCAGCAGGCAGTGGTAGCTTGAATACCTCACGTTACATGTAAGCCTTCGCTGAAGACATGAGTTTCCAATGATAGACCACTACAACGTGCTACCAAACAGCTGAAGAATATAGCAAATTTTGAAAACCTGTAAACAAGCTCGAAATAACAAACGCAGCAATTTTAAAAATGATCCTGACGGTTGCTAAAGAAAAAATTATTTCGAGTGCGTGTATACATTCATACTTTTATGGCTGATATATTTACATTCACTGAAATACTGACGCTATGGTTTCTATCCTTAAATCGGTGCTTGAAAAGTGTTGACAGGTAAGTTGTGCAGCTGACGATTTTTGCATAGCGAAGCGAAATGTTCGTGAATCGTCTTATGTCGAATTCGCGTTGTTGTCTGGCTTTCGGAACAAGTAATATCCAATGTTGAAGACCAGCAGGCTCAATTACCCCATGTCATCGGACAGTTTCTTTAACTGGTAGCAACTTTAACATGAATATCTGCCACAGAGTTGGGCGAATAATTACGGTTCTTCTGGCAGCAAGCACCACCTTTGCGTGCAACCCCTAATGCAAAGCTAATGCTTATGCAAATTAGTCCAGTATGGAACATCCAAAAACACACTATACAACCATTTTGAAAACTTCCTTTTAGCACACACTTTTCTTTTGGAAGGCTGCAGCTCAGGGCCCGAACTACCTCAATGTTTTCAACAATCTCTTGAAAGTACTGCAGGTTCCACATCAAGCACCATATTTCAAATCAGTGTGCAGTTAGCAATCTTTTTTCAAAAAACAAGGACTGACTGGAAGCGGATCAAATGCATCACTTCAGGTTAACTGCAACCACAAACACTCCTGCAAATTTTTTCAACTATCCTGCACCTGCAAGTACACAAAACCAAAGTACCAAGTACATAAAAATGTGTAATATACGTTCAGCTAAATTGTTCAAACTCTGACTTCTACACCATCCAAATCACATGCACAGCACATCTCATGCATTTCGCCACTGGCTCCGCAAAACAGCAGCAGGTTACGTGGCAAGTGTTCCATTGGCTGTGCTTATGCATTTGTTCGAAATGTGATTGTATTAGGTTACAAATTCAAGCAATTTACAATTGCACAAAAACAAAAATTTCAACACAACTACAACGTGTAAAATAATTACATTCAGATCAATTACAAACAGCAACTGATTCGACTCTGAATTTGCAGACGGCAGCGCTGTGTGGAGGGGTTAGAAATGTACCCCAAGTGTGCAACTCCTGGTAGTTCAGGTTCGACCATCATTTTAAGGCCAAACGATGGGTAGTAGTGCCGGTTTTTCTTTTGATGAAATATATACTTTAGAATTATCAACTCCAATGCAAGGGCATAGTCCATATGCCCAAAAGCAACATATGCGGCGTTCGTGGCCATGCAAACGTCCAGTAATTTTCGTACAACCGTGTACCACACCTTCGGACTAAATGTTGTCTAAGCATTTCTATCAACCAAGCCCAGCGAAGAATGTTCCATGCAAATACGCACGTTTGCTAAACTTTCAATACCAGGGATCCAGCCGCTGCAGGTTTGTCGATAACGTTGACTGCATTGAGGTCATCAAGCGAAGAATTCGCTACCTGGAAAATCTTATTTTGCTATGGAAGGTCCGCTGCATTCGGCATGCCTACACCTAAAAGATCGACTTTTCGATTCTGACATGTTTCCTGCGCTACACAAGCCAACGAAAGACTCCAAGACCTTCCCAACGAGCATTTATGCACAGCAAGCACGAAACAAAGTGTAATATCAAAAGCTTCACAGTACAAAGGCTAGCATGCACACGAACGTCGCGTGGCAGCAGACCAGCTGCTCTTCTCCATGGCAACGCATATACACTGCTGTCAGCATCATGAAAAGGTACAACTGATTTAGCGCAAGCCATATACACCTTTCAGTCAGGATCCAAATCGGCGCAGTTAACTGGTGAAAGAACATTCTCCCAGAGGCAGGTATGCCGTTTACCAAATATACAAACAAGGACACGGTTTCGCAACTATGCTACGCAGCGGTCGACTCGACACTGCCACCGCGCGTGCGTCTCACGTGGTTGGGTCAAGCGATAGTCTTGTGGTTTCGTCTACTGTCATTGCATTACAGATCGAGATCAGACAGCCAATGGCGGAAACAGGCATTTACAGTTGGGGAGAAGTGGAAGAATCCAACCAGGCGGTTAGAGGACATTTATGGTGTTGCCCCACTAAAACAAAGTAGAAATTTCCCTCATGTCAAAGAATTTTGGAGGGCACATAATGGCCAAGCTAATTTCAGGGGAGACACGCAAGTTCCTAGCTCCGCCTCTGGAAATAGCTAAGGTTAGTATTGGCATAGGCTAAAACGATGGCAAACCACTGAGGGTGGGGAAAAAAGCAACAATTTTGATCCACGGTTAGTTTTCAAGCAACACACAGCTATGACACTCAACCCAAGTCTTTAACTAATGACATTACAATGCTGTTGGTAGAAAATCCAAACATGACAAACTTAAGATAAATGTGCCACTCATACCCGAACCGTGGTTTAAGTACCAAATCACTTAAGCAACGAGCGCTGTGTTCACACTAGATAGGTGTTTCAGCGGCGACGTGCATATGGATATTAGCAAACCCGCTCTACTAACACCCATGAGCAGGGGTGCAAGGAATGCCTTGCAATTGTTTCATTGTTGCCTCGTGCACAAGTGCGTGCTCTCCTGTATAATACTGCAGTGAGGTTTGTCCGGCAGTGATGAGCGAGATACATTTCCTTCCATACAATGCCGCAGTTACGACCAAACAACTCCTGTGAATGGTGATTGCAGTAGCACGACGAGTGAATCGAGGAAAATGCGCCGAACACTATACAGCCAGCAGGTATACCCAGCAAGGATGGGAAAGGCATCGAAATAATTTCAAAGTTCAAAGAGTTTGTGCCAAAATGCCACAGGCGAAGAGAATCTGTTCAACACTCCGCAAAAAATCGCAGAAGAGGTAACTGATGTCGTTTTTTGTTTAAATCATTTTCTGTTGCCGAGAAGTTGGCTGCTGTTCAGGCCGCAGAAAAACATGCCAGTGCAACGTCGTAGTGTTTGTGACGTCACTACAGGCGGTCAATGGAACGGAGCCCGTCCCGAAATGCTTTGGCCGCCACTTGCATGGAAACAAACGTGCAAAAGAAAATAAAGAAGTAAATAATAACAAAGGACTGTAAACGTTCGCGACGGCAAGTAGTGAAAACACTATCGCTATTGAGCACCACGCTTCGCCGAGATAACATTACAAGCAGGCAACTACGGGAAGTAGTGGTAAGGTAGTTGATGTAAAAACGAGAAATCAAGTCCAGTGGACGAAAATACTTTTTAATCTAAAAAAAGTTAAAAAAAAATACGGTTTAGACTGTGGCATATAAGATTCTTCCCACCTCTAAGTACATTTCTATAGACTTCGTTCACGAAACGGAGCTAAGGGTGTCTTTTACACCAAATTCACATTTTTTCGCCGAACCAATCTCGTGGAAACCTGGCAGCAGCAAGGACTGCAAAAGCAAGGCTTCCACAAAGAGCTTTCTTAAACAGCGCCACCGACTTAAACACGCCTCTGAGCGCAGTGTGAACACCACGAAGCCGTCACAGTCACACATCACGTGCCCGCTGGCTGCTTGCCATTGGTTTCGCAGCGAACAAGTAAGTGTGCTATGACCGGCGCATGCGCACTTCGCTTATCAAGAGTGACGTGACGCCACCCGAAACTCAAATCATAATAGTGCCAAGGCGTTTAAGCGAACAACACTGTTTGGGGAAACTGAAACTCTCGGCAAAAACCTGCATCATCCGAGTGGTGAAAGCTTGTTATCTTTTCTCAAAAAACAACATTGAAGATCGATCAGTGCGACTCTGAACAATTGGCAACAGTGGTTTCAGTCGACAAAGGGCGAGGTCACCAGTGAACTGTTGTCGACATTTTAAATAAATACAATAAATAACGATAGTTCGTTCGCAGGAAAGCAACCCGAGAACGGTTGAACTCGTTTGACCGCGCGATGAGACTTCCGCCGGCAACGTTTGAATGCTGAAATCACAGTCCGGCAATAATAAAGAGAACTCAGATAAAAAGCGAACACACGCGAACTTCCATTGCTGGACGTGAACCGTGGTCTACAGTAAGTATATGAACAGATAAAATAAGACGAACGAGGTTCACAAATATTTTTGTTCTAGCTTGTGTTGTGTTCTACAACATAAAACTTTCAAAACAACGTTTCAGGTAAAACGCGATGAGGAAGTAACAGCTCAAACATATTAAAAACCACGNGTAGATCTCTGGACCTTTGGTGCAACGGCGGCATGGTAGAAAAGTACANCTGGAGTACTCGCTCAGAGAAGCAGAGCGGTTTAAATGTTCAGATTCAATGCGACTGCGACAGGTTTCTCGTTTATCAGCCTGATGGGAGGCAACTTCGCGAGGTCTGTGAAAATGAAGACATACTCCAAAGGGCTTTCCCTTGACCTGTTTTGTTGGCGACGAGTAACTCACAACCATCATGAAGTGTTGCTTCAGTAAACCTTCGGGTTCACACAGAAAATCGCTGTCAAGCAGATGGAGGCGCATTGCCCATTCCTGGAACCTGCTCAACGCGCTATTCATCCGGCAGCTGAAAGCACCACGTCAGAAAAAAGAGCAAACACAAAGCGAGCGCACTGGCGCGCCGCATAGAAGCAATGCCGAGCTTGCCTGGATCAGGTCACGTGGTTTCGGCCAGGAGCGGCGCAAGGTTGTGGATGTCTCGGTCAGCGGAGAATTCTCGGCCGGCGGGGGTCGAAACGAACCTGCGGAGATTGAGAAAATTAACAACTGTTCGGTGCTGACGGCGTATCGGTTTTCAGAAAAGAAATCTTAATTGTATCCGCACGAAACAGCGACCGACAAAGCTTGGTCCTTGTGAAATTTCGCTGAATATGTATTTCATTTCACGTAAACAACCACAACAAATCTGCTAGACAGATGGCTTCAAACAAACGGTGAATGACTTTGTCCATACAAGAAAGGACAAACACGTTCGTCCAATATCTCACAAGATGAAACGACCCGGTTTGAACGTCGCACAGCTTTGACATTGGTGTTGCCAATCGACAAGCGACTTTAGGCGTAACAAATTTTATTTTACTGTGGTTGCTTGCTTATAGGCAGCCCGTTACCCCACGCCGCTTGCGTTCGTTCCCATTCGTCTGTGGCGGTGCGAAACTCCCAGTAAGTGCACGACTTGATCGCGCGAGTGACTTGGCAAGTCGTGCCTTCCTCGTTTTGCAGCGGCAATGCGATATAAAACCTACGTGCAGCAAATGAGTGGACGGGCTCAGTGGCGGCTTGTGATGACGCAACAGCGGAACAGGAATTTTATCTGTCCTGTTCGCGCGCGATACGTTCCAACATCATGCTCTCGTGGCGCTAGGACTTGCGCTGCAGCTGACAAAGTCGGCCGCAATAAGCGTTTCCACAAAACAACAATCCCATTCTCGTTTCGCGAACGGTTTTCGCGTCGCAATGATTGACAGACGGTCGTAACCGCCTGGAAGTGGTCAGACTAAGTTTGGTCTGGTTAAACAAAAGGTAGTCGAGTGACTGCCAACACGGTAAAGCAGGGATTCTCAACCCGTCTCGGTCCGGGTACCACGTTTACTCGTGGTCTTTTAAGTTGCAACCCATTTCTGTAGAATACAAGCCAAGCACCTTTACTTCTGACATACGAACAGTGGTTACGGTGGCGATCGAGGATAATGCGGCCCGCGCTGGACGCGCGTGCACTTGTTTGTCTTTATTTTTATGTTAGAACAAAAATGAATACAAAATCAGATGAGCATTAATGATTTTCATTTTTCGAAAATATATTTGTTTTTTAATTTAACAAGCTGTCCACGACTCGCCAGTCGAGAATCGCTGCAGCGAACAAGGTACTTCTTAACTCCGTGCGAGGCTGTAATAAGAGACATTTATTGAATGCACCGGATCGTCTCTCGGGAATTTAAACTCACGTTCGAAGCGCGCTGCCGCGCACACCTGAACCAAGGCCTCCTTTCGCTGGGAAGCCTTGCCTGAACAATGGGTCAGTGCCTGTCGTCGATACATGCGCTCCGTCGATTCTGCGTCTTGCAAACACAAGTCTCAAGGGTCTTACACTCTCCGCAGCTAGTTTGCGCTGTCTGTTCGGTTACGCCAAAGGCAGGTGAATACACGTGCAGCACATAAGATCTGCGCAAATCAGCCCNTAGTCCGTACCAGTCTGTTGCTTGCTGCATTGCAATTAGCTCAGGTCAGATTTACCGGTCAGTGGAATGCAGGCACAAAGCTGTTTCTCGCTTTATGTGAATACAAGTGACGTCAGTTTAGTACAAACACACTGGTACAACCTTTGCAGGAATACAATGCATTACAACACGTAGAAATGCGCTTGCTTCTGCTCTCAAGCAACTTTACTCCACAGGTGAATGAAGCAAGGAGTCAATCGCATATTTTTAATAGGAAATCGATTTCACGTAACACTACGCGTCGTCAGTCCTATCATCTTATTCAAATAGAAGATTCTATTGCATACAGATATGCGCAAGTTTGAATCATCGCGAAAAGATGAAAGCAGAGCCCAGTCGCCTGATTCCTCGACAACCTATAGAGCACCTAGAGCTTTTATTTGCTGCTTCTGCTTATAGCAAGGTTTCGCGCCCGCTGCACGATGTACCCACCATGCAAGCGCAGGGTCAGTTGACAGTATGGTTCGCGTTAAGCATTGCTGGGAAGCACGTTACTGTCACGTGATCAATCTAAACATCTCCGTCTATTCAGTGTAAGGGAGGTTCCAAATTACCTTGCTGCAAGGAAAGTTGCTAACTGCGAGCGTTTCGACATTTGTTTATCTTACAGCTGCATGCTGGGCTTGGTTGCCTACTTTCAGGAAGTACTGTTCGTCAATTTTTAGACTCTTAACTTCGTTGTCGTCATCGAATTATGACGAACACAGTATAGATCACCGGTTAGTAAGTCACTCACCTGTAAATGCTCACGCAGCCGTGCCAGAACGTTGGTCTTTGCATCTTTCCGATGACACTCCAAGTCGCCGAATCGGGATCGAAGGCTTCTATGAGGCCGGAAAGTCGAAACGTTTCGTCGTAACCTCCAGAAACGACGAGTCTGCCACCGAACACAGTCACGCTGCCGCCCAGATGAAGATGTTGCATTGGAGGAGTGTCCAACCATTTCAAACTGTAGTGAAAGTTCACAAAATGCTTTCTTAAACTGATGATAACTCCACCTCTCGGTCTAAAAAGAGAGTTCCGGGCGATAGTGCATGTGCTCATAGAACCTAACAGAAGTTTCACATATTTAATTTCCGATATGCATAAAATATTCTCGGATTCTTTTGAATATTCACTGACGTTCTTAACTCATGTACAAAGTTACCGACGAGGGAAGGTGAAAACGCAGCCATGCTTATAGTCACCATAATCATAATCCAACGTAACAGCAACTCATTCACTGCTCCACTCAGAACCTTTGCTCGAAGCGGAAAGTACCTTAAAGGGTCGTAGCAGAGCACTTGTGTAGAGTCTTCTCTGATGAAGTACAGCAAACGCTTGAGCGACGTGATGTGAGGAACAAAAGCCATTTGCGGCAAAGCACACGGAAGCACTGACCACGACCCTGAAAGCAAATGCAACTTGTTCCGAACGTCATTTACTTTTAAAAGCTCTTTAATATTGCGAGTTGGTGGCATGCTGGAAGCTGTTTTTTTTTTCGCTGAGACATTTCGGTCATTTGTCCCATAATAGTGGCAAAACTCGCCGAAACAGCATTCTCTAGTCTAAATTTTCGGACATTATGACGGAATTGACTTTATTTTTTTCGGTCGTTTAAAAAAAAATTCGATCTATGACCGAAAATAAAACCTAGCCTGGAAGGCACGTGCGGTACATTTTTGCTTGCAAGAGCAACGACACCATTTACAGTAAACCCGCCAACTTTTCTTCATCAACACCGGAAATAACAAGCGAAGCATCGAATAACTTTTAAGCAGAGAACAAAACCACAATCGCCAGCGTCAAGTACACATAGACCGTTCGATATCGCCGTGACCGCGGCACCATACAATACAACGTACAAAACATTTTGGGACTTCTTTGTGGCATTCAAACCACGCAATCATTTGAGCGGGTAATAAGAGTTAATTTTACCTGCAAGACGAAGATGGCAAATGACGAACGGCAAGCAGTGCAACGAACCTGACGCAAGAATTATGCAAACCGAATATAAGCTCTCAAACAGGTTAGCCACAGATGGATATCCACAAAGCCTCCACCAACCGAGTCGGCAAAAAAGCACGGCCGGCCAAGGAACAATACCGTGTCGAAAATCACCGCATAACGTTTGCAGGTAGCGAGTATACGTGCTTGCAAATATAAAAGCTCCAGTTCTGTTAAGCGACAAATCGTCTACAATGCACTTTTCATCGCGTTGGATTTCGAATCCAACAAGATGCGGCTCACATTATTCCACCGCGAACACAAAAAGGAACGTAAACGAATTCTTCGTAATTATGAGTGAGACCGCAGGGTTTTGCTTGATACAACAAGAAGCTTCACTGGAAGAAAAAATCAAGGGTTTCCGCAAGTTCCGGGCGTTGATTTTCTTACATAGAACCACCCTGGGCAGACATCACGCACACGACAGTCAGTGGTTGTTTGTTGTTTTCTTGCTGGTCACGAGTCGATCGGTTCAGCAAGTTTTAGAAACACACGGGCGAACACATCCACCGTTCAACACTTATTTAAAGCAAAAGATGAGCCCGCATTTTTCAAAAACATTGCAACTTTCACACTTGAAACCGCCATAAGTAGGTAGAATCATGAGAAATAACGGATAAAAAATGCCGCAAGATCCAGTTTACCCGTTTTACGTCAGGCAAAAAGTCCCATCTGTATTGCGACAGCATTCGTCATTAATTAGTTTGATGAAAAGGCAACACAATCGTGTCCGAACAAATAAGACACAATGGATGATCTGCGAAGGCAGAAACGAAATCGCATCATACAGCGCCGGAGGGCGCCGTGAATCGTCAGCAGAAATCGAAAGAGGCTGACGTCTCTCCAGTTTCCACCAACGCGTTTATTTCGGCGTGAGAAACGCGTTGCAGCGCGGCAGCCAATCAAGCCGCGACAACTTTCACTGGCGCGACTATTGCTAAAGAAGGCGCGCAGAACCAAGATCATCGCGACGTTGCGGTAATTATTGCGGCGCAACGCACAGCAAGCCACTTATGAATAAATGATGCGACCGTTTTTTGGTCCGTTCCGCGACTGCCAGCGACAGGGAAGAAGCGACGGCGTTTCATGACAAGCTGCGAGACGAACAAAGCAGAAGCTGTCGATCCAAGGACGCGCCAAGCACGACTCACGTGAGCAAGAGATTTCGACTGGGCTGCACAAAATTAAGTTCCTAATGAATTTAGGACGTTATTTGAACGATACCATGGCCAAACATAATACCACTTTGTTAAAGTACTGAGTTCTGCAAAAGCTGAAGTAAACATCTACCATATCAACAATAACAGAGCAGTAACAGAAAGACAAACTTATCGCCTCTCATAGGACAAGTCGTGGTGTTATTATGTTTTGCCAGTAAATTTCGGGCTAAAGGCAAACGCATCTATGCAGTTTCAACAGTCATTTAGGCAGGAAACTCGGAAACTAATGGTTAGAAAAGCGCATTAGAGAAAAATTGCAAGGCGGAAAAACACGGTTGAATCGAAAGGAAACGGAATGCGAAAACATCCATTCTCAGTACACAGACTTAACAGCAACAGTCCTACTGTAAATGCTTTGCACAGACGCGCAACGTTCCACACACGGACACTTTAACGAGGCACTAACTGCATCTGCAGAAGAATAGCGTGCGGGTGCAGCGAATGTCAAAACCAGGCTATCGAGGGGATGTCACGGCGACATACCAGACCTATCTATACCGCAGACTGTTGACAGGCCATTTCGTCTGACGCGGACCATTCGACAACTGTGTACTGAGAACGACAAGCACCCGACTCGATTTAATTAATTTGGACCACAAAACACTTTAAGAGACTAACAAGTCCGGCTACCGAAAAAAACAGACGGAAGGCAAACCAGTGGATAGCAAAAAGTACATTTGCGACCGTGCATTGCCTCTTGACTTTGAGGCCTATTGAAAAGAAATTCGGTTTTAGAAAAGATTACCAAAATAACTGCAGCTATTAACTTTCACTCTACGGTGAACAACGTGTTTCAACAAGTTAAGGAGTGAAGAAAAACCTCAAAAATCGATTTTTCAACACGGTGCTTTTCAAGTAAGTTCAAGTACTGTTGATTTTCATGCGTGCAGTTTGCATGAAAAGGGTCACAAGCACCGCGGTACTTATTCCCAGGGCGATTCTGTCATGCCAGACAAGTCCTAACTCGGCGTGGCTCGAAATCTCTTCACATTGACAAGCAAGGTCAAACCAAACGCATCCAAAAAAAAAGCAACAGCATACCAGTATCGGGCGCGTACACTTGTACTATCATCTCCTCAGAGTTGAAGAGGTTCCCGATCGAATAGATCTTGCCGCAGCACGACGTCACCGAGCAATTGCTGACCGGGTGTGGGAGAGGAGCGATCTCGCTCCACTTGTCCGACATGAAGTCGTAGCATTCGCATCCTTCTGCTCCGACCTGTGGAAAGCGAAACGACGGCAATCTCACCAAGTGAAGAGCACGGAACAGATCGCATTGGAATGATCTGCTTTCCGCTCGGGACAAAAGGTATTGGGTATTTCGAAGGATGTGCGACTGCTGCTAATAAACGGAACACACCCGATGGCGCCTGTTGCATGGCAACGATTTAGAAAATGTCAACCTACAAAAGAAACCGGCTGTTTACTAAAGCATGTAAACTACAGCGGCCAATCGTCACGTTAAGTGTTTCTAAAGCGACAACGCACAAATATTTGACGTTATCGGATATCTAACGACTGCATCACTAAAAATGTGACTGCCTCCGACTGGCACGCAGATACAAATGGGGGAGTTCCAACTGCGGGCAGCTGACCCTGGATTGGGGTAACGCAAAGCAGGCTGGTAACATTTTTCTCCGACCAAACATGCTCTTTAGCAAGAAACACACGCTAGGGATTTTAAATTGCATGGTACGCAGACACTCCGGCACGCACACAACGGAATACGACGGAAAAAAAACATTTTGAGGTTTTGTTCCGACCAAACGCGATCGCCCTTTCAGTCAAGACGATTCGAGTGAGCGAGAAGATGATCAAAGCCAGATTACCGGTAATCCGTGAGGAGCGAACAGGCCCAGTCGGGACATCGAACGCGATGAAAGGTAAATGTGTTTACTTACGACGTATATGAAGGAGTTTAGCACCAAGGATCCGTGGTATTCTCGCGGATTTAGCATAGGGGAAATTTCCGTCCACTCATTGACCTGAGAATTGTAGCGCCAAGCCTTGTTGTATACCGTATTCCCATGAGACCCGCCTGTGGTAAATACGAAGGTTGGTGAGTTTTGTTTTGCTCGGTGCAATGCTTGCTGGGCTAAACGAGTAAACGTCCGCTGAGGCCAGGCCCTTCGGGAAAGCCAGGTCGGCAATTTCGTTGAAAATAGGAGAAAATCGTTTGGAATGAACGATATCATGAGAAGTTGATTTCGCAATATCATGTACGCCAGGAAGACATCAAGGCGGCCATGTGGGCTCAGAAAGCTTCAGCTCAAAGTGAACCACTTCGCTCTGACACAGATCAGACTCTTCACTGGTGACTGAACAAAAAAGAGCGTTGAGGAAGACTCGGTGTTCGAACAGCTCAAACACAGCTGTTTAGAAACAGGCTGACTTCGCACAAATCTTCAAACAGGTACTGCCTGCCAAAGTTTGGCATCGTGGTATGAAAACCGACTGCCAATAGTTTTCATTTGTTCGCCAAAAAAAACAACTAGGCCGAAGCTGTGTTTTTGAAACCCACAGGAAAAAGCAGAAATGCTAATTCACAAACAGAAAAAGGGATAAAAAATGGTCAATCTCTGTCAAGTCAGCAGTACCAGAATCAGCACGCATTGATGGAATAAAAAGGAAATCAATTTCAACACTAACATGACATCTGAAGCCGAAGGAACGTGAAATTTTGATTCCGTTTCCTCAACCCTAGTTTGTGGGGCGAGCGAGTTGCACATATAATACAATGATTTTCGGTTTTGGACCAAATCATTTTGGAACCTGATCCACAAACTTTTAGCTGCTGCATATAGATCTGGAGCCAAAAACTTCAGATGCCTGGACCTGGAGCCAGAGCCTGAAATTTGAGTTCCGGCTTCACAGCCTGGTTGCAACCTCTCGGTCAGCGCGGCGTTGAATGCGCGATGCACAACGAACGGGATGTGCGCAAAGATTAGCATCCATACGTAAGTGATGCGGTGATACCGATAGAGTGACCTCTGATAATGCTTGTGAACCTAGAACTGTTGATTGTACTGGCTAATGGTGACGACGAGAGTGACCTCGTCGGGTCATCTCTATTGTTGCTTGCTGCCACAGTGTGACGCTTTGCGCGCTTGCCGCTTGGGTTCTCCGATCCCAACAAAATGGTGCTGTGACCAGGTTGCGAAGGCAATGCCAGATGCAACGCTAACAAAAAGAACGTGCGATCGGTGCGGTTCGTTGTAACAAGGGGTGTTGTTGCAACCCTTCGGTCGGCACGGTGTTCAGTGCGCGATGCACAACGAACGGGATGTGCACAAAGATTAGCACCCTTGCGCAAGTGGCGTGAACAAGCAATGATAGCGTGATCCCGATAGAGTGACCTCGGTGGTTGACCTCTGATACTGCTTGTGAACCTGATGTACAGTTGATTGTACTTGTTAATGGTGACGACGAGATTGATCTCGTCGGGTGATCTCTATTGCTGCTAGCTGCCACAGCGTGAAGCTTCGCGCGCTTGCCGCTCATACTCTCTGATCACAAGATCTGTATTCAAGAAGCTTTTCTCCACAAAGGCGGCGAAGTGAGGATGCGTAGTGTAACGTGAAAACGATTTCCTATTAAAAATACTTGCTGCCTGATTCAACTTCCTTTGTGGAGACTAGCTTCCTTTTCAAAACGTCAACGGGTGCTAACTCTGGTGCCACTGACTTGATAGAGACAGGATTTCAGTTGAAGATATCGACAGTCAAGAATCAACACAAAAAGTACAGAGCAGGAAGACCTCAACAACTAAGTGGAACTTCTCGCCACAGAATGTAGTCTACGGTAACATTTCGTAAGACGCACCGCACCTGTTACATATATGTCGTTTCCCAGAGCTGTGGTGGCGTAACCGCCTCTCAAACAGTCCTCAAACCTCGCAAGCGCCCTCCACGATTTTGCCACAGGGTTGTAAGAATCGATCGCTGCTGCTTCATCGCAGTTGTCGTCGCAGCCGCCAACTATGATTAGAAGTTCGGCGATCCCTGAAGCAGCAACACAGCTTGCACGTTAAGGAAAGAGAAGTGCGGTCGCCGACATGGCACAGCGACTTACAAGTTAAAACAACCTGATGCAAAAAAGCTTCCAAAGTTTAGAGCAGCTGCCTGATCGGTGACCATCAGTTAAAATCAATATA
>JGI24159J19872_10001236_pt1 | contig 27479 bp, 20 predicted proteins | sample Ectturendosymbi4_FD_19872 | JGI IMG/M metagenome (IMG submission 19872)
ACAGTAATAAGCTGAGTTTAGTCATGAAATTGTCCGTTGCCATCTTGGTTTTTGTGCTGAGCGTTTCAACGTGTTGTCACTCGACTCTGCTACCTTGTTTAACAAAACGCAAGTTCGAAGGTAAATCACCCTGACACTAATTGTTTCGGTAATTACCGATTGTGCAAAAATGTGTGTGTTTTTTTTTCTCTCTGTTCCATGTGCCGGTACATATCCTTCCAGAGCAGGACCGAACGTTCGTGAATCGTTCAAAACTGAAAAAGTTTATTTGTGTTGCAACTTTTGTGCAGTAATCTGTCAGTCACCCGAAAGGGCAAGTCCTTATGCGAAGATACCGCCAAAAAAATGACGCGGGGACGTGGTAGCAGTTTCGGAACAGTACAGTATATCGCCCTAGGTATTCGGGATCAACAGCCTTGGGTCCAGCATGCAACTTAACGGTTAATTTGATATGATCATTATTCCCGAGACTGAGAATCCAGCGTACATGATTGTGTAGGAGGCAACCGGGAAGAAAACATTTTGTGGGCAGAGAGATGAACCTTTTGCTTCAGACCAGGGCTCTCCAAACTTTTTAGTCAGAGGGCCACATAAGCTATTACGGATAGGCAACAGTTCGAGGGCTGGATATCTTGACGTAATGCAATTGTTTCGTGATATTTTACATTATAGTTCTACCACATCAACAACTGTTTCGTAAATATAGGCGACTATTTTGTGATTATTGACAAAATGTCTTTACGGCCGGATGGAATGGCTACGCGGGCCGGATTTGGCCCGTAAGTTGTAGATTGGAGAACACGACAAAAAGTCGTGATCGAAGCAAACTCGCCCATGCACCGGGGCTAAGTCCGTGTAACTCGTTTAGGGACAACTGTTAAATCTGGAGCATTTGAACAGGTTCGGCTTACCAAAAGTAAGAGAATTCAGGAAAACCTTGACCATCTATCTTTACGGCTTGCAGTGGTGAGCAGATGACTGTAAACCTTGTTTGGTCTCGCTCGTCATTTTCGTTTCTCATGCATGGGCGTCGGAAAGGGGAGCCATGGCCCCACCTTCGGTTTTAAATTTGACATTTCCCTATGAAAATTGTAGCAGGAAAAGGTTGTTTTCTTAGTTTCGAATGGGAAACATGAAATTTCACCACTTTTTGCCCCAGTGGAAAAATGTTTTGGCTACCCTAGTAAAATCCACCATTGATCCCTCTGAAAAAAATCCTTACGACGCCCACGTTCTCATGCTTGTTTAAATCGCACAAGGAGTTGTGTTGTCGAGACAGACACGCTTTCCTGACACCTCGAAACAAGATTTTGAGCAATGAAGCCTCTGCAATTGATCGATTGCTTTGTGTTCTTAGCCCGGAGAAACCCGAAGCATTTTCAACTGCGCAGATGCTGCGGCGATGTCCCATACTCGTCTATCAATCAAACCTGCTGCCATTCCGACAGAGTGGCCGAGATTTGCCGCGGTACAAACAGGACTGGATTTGTTTTTATTTGCTGCAGCTGCCGATATTGCTATTTTGCCTTCAGTAAAAGTTTTTAACTGCTTTTGCAGAGTGGGCACTGTGGTCGGCGTGGTCAGTTTGCTCGGCCGCCTGTGGTGGCGGAGGGCGCTATCGCACTCGTGCTTGCAATGTTGGCGAAGGTTGTCGTTCAGAGAGTGCTCAAAAACAGGAATGCAACCAAGAAAAGTGTGTCGAAGGTGACGCTGGAAGCTTTCTTTCGATTCTTTTTAAATATATTGCGTCTGTACATAGGTGGCGGAACCGGGGGGCCGCATGGGCCTAGGCTACCCCACTATTTTTTCTAGGGGGCCTGGCCCCCCACTTTTAAACTTCGAATTTTGCCTAAGTAAGTTTGAGCAACAGAATTAAGATTGGGTCCATTGTTAAAGTAAATCGTTTAAACTTTAGCAGAATTTTGACAACATCATTTGTAATACATTGTTTGTCATTTGGCAGTGAAACTGGCAGGATTTCGTAAATGTTTGCCAGAATACCATGCAAAATCTGATCACCCTTCTCGGGTTTGCTTACCGCATTGGTGTTGTCGAACAGTGTTGCCAGATGGTGTAATACTACACCATTTTTTACAAAGATTGTGTATTTTTACATGCATGTTTGTAGGAAAAATGTCGTGCCACTCCATCGAAAAATTCTTTGATATGATGTAATTTCAAGCGTTTTAGCACCATTCTAAATAGTACAATTTTGCTGAATCTTATACGCAAAATGAAATATTTGACAGATCAACTTCAACTGGTTTCTGTTTTGCATTAGCAACACCAAATAGCTATATTTTATTTTAGCACTGCATCTTGCTACACGGTCTTATAGCCCGAGTCTTCGATTGCGATTTATATTGAAGAACACGAGCTTGCTTGCTTTGTATATCTGTGCCACCACCCGCGGTCTCAATTCACTAAGTTGTTTATTCGGGTTATTTTCATTCTGCCTTATCACTGTTCATATATTTTCGTTCCATGTTTAGCCTTTCGTGTCCGTGTTGCAGGTGACCTGAATAAAAAAATATCGTTCGTAGTGGGCGTTCTCTCGACCTCGTTCGTTCGTGACTTACTCGGGCTCATCCGTTAGAGCCCGAGCTGCCTTATGCAATTAAGTTATTTTCAAAAATAAAATTAATATCAGACTAAATTTTTTCTGAAGCAATATATTTGTATAGAACAATGTTGAGAAAACTGCGGCTGGTGAGCCGCATCCGGTTCGCCGACATGTTTTGTGCGGCTCTTCTAGCTGTATAGCAATATCTCAAAATGATAGCGAGTTGTCGCTTATTATTTAATGTTTGTGTCATTTATCAATGTGTTTACACGAATTCGTAAGGTTAGTTTCCAGGGAGTCTACGCGATTCGATGTATATTCTTATGTAAAACATTTTCTGTAAAACTGTACTTGTTTTGACACTACAAACGGATTTTGCGGCTCGTTGGTGTTTTTGGTTTTCTGCAAAAAACTCTGCTGCTTAACAAGTTTGCCTACCCCTGGTACAGAACATTGGATATGAAATCCAATCCAGTGGACAGTTCCCATTTCGAGAATAATTTCAAACGAACGATAAATTATCCAGTAACTCGGACTAATATGAACGAACATAGTAAGCAGAGGACTAGCTGGCGTTATCATTGCTTTTTGACGAACGTTACTCAAAAGTAAAGTTATCATGAGAACTTCTCATTTACTGTTACGTAACTAACGTCACAGAACAACGGCAGTGCCAGCCAGATTGAAAGTAAATGGAAATTTCAGTGACACAAGGCTCGAACGGTGGCAAAGCAATTTGAATTTCAGGTGGTTCACAGATACGTTTTCATAGTGGTGTAATTTTGTCTTAATTAGTGTAATTTTGACCTTCATATGGTGTAGAAGCTGAATGTGAATCTGGCAACAAAGCCCCTCTCACCCCTATCTGGTGATGTAATATGAAGACGCTCCCTTAGCTCTGGGCATGCTGTATCTGTACTTACTTGTGAACGAATTTTGTGCAAGATTAAGAACAACTGGTTGCATTTATGTGCACAAGTCAGTGTAGCGTAGGTAGATAGGGTGTACTGTGGAGAGAGGGCGTTGAGAGGGCTTATAAAACATTGCATAAAATTGCTTAAACATGCTGAAAAAAGTTAATGACGTCATATTTCAATGCTTGTGACGTCACAGTTGCCAGTTCAAAGCACAAAATTATTCTACATTTTTTGACTTGGATTTGTGCCCCCCCCCACTTTGAAAAAGGTTCCGCCACCCATGCGTCTGTAGGTACAGCACGTTCCTAGATGACCGACCAGCAAATGTAAATCAGGTTTGACATTGTACGTAGGGCCATATAGTCCTCTAGTTGGAGCCACAAACACTATAAAGAGTCACTAAAGTTGCAGAATGCCTGCCATTGATGCATTTTCAGCTTAGAAGTTGTTTTTCAGTCAGGTGCACAATTCTGTTTCCAACAGCCTTTTTCTGTAACGCTAAATTTACGTAATTTGTCAAAACACGGATACCTTTGATTTAAATGAAATTACGGTAGATATTTCGATATACACCTATTTTTCTCGCCAGTAAAAATGAAATCTAAATTTTTTTCTGACGCAGAAGTGCAGTTGTTTTTAGGGTTGTTGTTTCCAGTGCAGTGTATTAATTTAATAGAAAATTCTCCATCCGTCTGTTGAGGTGACTTCTGCATTAAAAAAATTTAATTTCACCTGCATCACATATTGCTATATCTTGTAGGTGAGCTGTTTGTGGCTGCTGTGTTTGTGGGAATTTCCTGCCGCCTGTACCGTGTTAGTGGCAAGGCACAAAGGGAAAACTTTATGTAAAAGTACATTGCTCTTCTGCTCTACCTTCCAAACAAGAACATATTGCCCTCTGAAATAATGTCATGTTCTACGATCCAGCAGGCCCGTAGCCACGTTTTAAGGTTTGAGGGGAAATACATTGTTAGGGGGGGAAAGCTTTTTGTTTTTAACCTACCACATGTTTAAAACAAATTTTTTTTGGGCACAACAAAATTTGGGAACTTTCGTTTTGCTGCACTTTTGTTCTGGAGCTTTCAACTTGAGAGCGGGTAATCAAAACACAGAACATTAGGCCCGCACGACGAGACTACATGTTTTCGTAACATATGGCATTGTTAGCACAGATGTTGAGTGTCGCGTTTGCGCTCAGTCCGACTCAAATGAAGAATGTAACAATCGCAATCAATCTTGCAAGACGCTGAACGGAGAAGGCTGCCAGAACTTTGTGCGATCAGAGAACTCCAGGATGTTCGTTGAGAAACGCTGCAAGCAACTGCAGGTAGTTTTCTCTACATGAGTGAACACCTGTGAGATTCAGCCAATGGCAGTAGCGAGTGAATGTGGATGAGTTTCATTAAAAATGTCTTCTTGATACATATCACTAAATGGCTAGAACATCAAGCACAAATTTACTCAAGCGGCCTTCTATTGATCGAATGCACTGAAAAGACAAAAAATGTGTGAAAACGTCGGGGATGCGACACATTTCCTATTTTAAGCATGTTAGACCGCATCAGCCACATTGCAGGAATTACATTCCGAATAGAGGTGCATTATGGAATTTTACCGTTTCAAGCAAAATCAAAAGGAATTAGTCTTTTTTAAAATACAACATCTTTGTCCTCAGTATTTTGCTTTGAAACCAATTAGTTGGTTTTGTTGCAACCTCCCGGTTGGCGTTACGTTGAAATGTGCGATTCACCACGAACGGGATGTGCGCGAAGAAAAACATCCATGTATATGTGGCGCGAACAAGCAATAATAGGGTGATCTCGTTGGGTGATCTCTATTGCTCCTTTCTGTCACAGTGTGAAGCTTTGGGCACTTGCCGCTCGGACTTTCCGATCGCAACAGTTTGGCTATGTGTCCAGAATATCTCAGTAAAGGTTGGCGAGGCAATTCCTCGATTACATTTCCGACCTTGCTTGGTCCCATCATGGTGCGGAGCCAACAGAACTACCTGAAATAATTGCTGATAGCCGTGGAATATTTCGAGTCCTCCTAAGTCTGCTGCCTCCACGAATCTCTCCCCAGACGAAAAGCGGGAATAAAAATGAATGAATGAAACCAATTCACTTCTTTCTAAAGTGCTCTCAGCCTATCTTCTGCAATCACATTTCATCTGGTGAACTTTTCCGTAAAACTGTATTTGAAAAACTGTATTTGAAATATGTTTTTACAGCTGCAGTCCTTTTTCAGACTGGCCTTCTCCTTGCTGGTCTTATCTTGCTATTTGTTAGATGTTAAAATATTTCCTTAGTTCGGCTAAAGTGATTTTAAAATGTCAGGTGAAAATCGTTTGATAACACTTGTTAATTGTCATAGCGTGACTGGTCATGCATACATCAATTCCAGGTTTTCTCTGATAACAAAAAAGAATTTTATAGCGAAGTTACTCGTTTTGGAATAAGTAGTCTGCATTGAAAGTTCTTTATTATATGTTCGCACAAGACGTTTAAACAAAAACCCCATGATTTATCATAAGATCGGTGATACGCGCAACTTGTCTTCCGAATCAATCTGACTGCTTCACGGCATTTAATCATTCTGCACAAACATATGTTTTTCACAGGCATGTCACACGGAAGCCAGAACGCTGTTCATGCAAGGCGTCTGCGATCCACAAAAGACTGTGTCGCTATGTTCCTACTGCTGTGAAGGGAATAACTGCAACGACCGACTGATCTGGCTTCAGCCTTCTTGGTAATCACAGTGTTTAGTTTCTTTAGACTAGTGGTTCTTAACCTTTTGTACATATCTTACCCTTTTATCAAACAAGATTACCAGATTTACCCCAGATACACTCAATGGTGCTCATTTATTAAAAATACGATATTAAAAATTCTTACAGTTTAGAATGATTTTTAAAAATTTACATTTGCTGCAATTTTTGGTTCACTAAATTTACCCCCTTGCAAGATAAAATTTACCCCAGGGGTAAATTTACCCCAGGTTAAGAACCACTGCTTTAGACCAACAGGACCAAATGCATTTAGAAGGCTCTCTGTTCATGTCCAAGTGCGCACGAGTCTTTCCGATTTCATCAATTAGTGGTGCTAGTCTGCTATTAGTCTTTACTTTACTACAGTAGGTCTCTTCTATTGAGTCATCTCAAAACTATAGCTGCAGAGAGATATTGTTTTTGCAAAATGGATTTCCTAACATTATTCAAGTTTTCTGTTTTATCAACCCTAAAGCCTTACATTTTTAGTAACACAAAAGTTTGAGACAAAACGCTCTACAAAATACATGGCTAAGTATTTTCTGGAAGTTTCACCTATAACCTACAACAGTGTTTTCAATCGGGGTTCAGCAAGTGCCTGCCAGGAGTTCCGCCGAAACAGACCGCATTTGTCTGGGACGAAATTCGCAACCACAGTTCTATATATTTGTACCAATACAGACACTTGGACCATTGCATAGGCATCCGTGAGCAACGCAAACATTTGCGGAAGGTTCCGCTGCAGTAAAAGGGTTGAAAAACACTGGCTTACCAGGGTTGCCAGACGGAAATTTCAATAAAAAGCCAAATAATGCTAAAAAGAGGCCAGAAAAAGGCCAAACCAATTGTTTAAAGGCCAGAAAAAAGCCAAACTTTATGTGCGGTATTGCCATTCCTTTGTCACAAAAAACACGCAAATTACAAGCATATCAAAAATTTTTTTCTTCGAAATTAAGATTAAATCTTGCTTGGCATTGTACTGGAGCACTGATCTTCCTTGACTTTTCATGGTTTGTGAAATTGCATACTCTGCGTAAATAGTGCAAACAGTTTGCATACAGATCTATCGGCACCTTTTGCACCCATACGAAAGTCATCTTCCACTCACTCCTGTATTTACGACCAGAATCATAAGAGCCCTTCCACTTCGATGTCATTGTCGCATTTCTATCGCGGAGACGCAGACCTGTCTGTAAGCGTTGAGCCTGCTTTGTGCTTACACAATACAAACTGCAGTGAGTGCACACATTTCCAGTGATTACGTAAAAACTTATTTTCGAATCTAGCATCCCTCAAATATTACTAAAATCACAACGCGGGCGCCTGATATAGCATTTATCACAAAAAATTACAAATGTGTTGCCGAAAAAAATGGAATGGTAATATTTTCCTTCAAAACAATCTATTTCAGCGTAAAAAAGGCCGAAAAAGAGCCGAAGGGCCAAACAAATTTTTTAGGGCCAGCCAACTTGAGATGAAGCCAAAAAAGGGCAAAAGGCCAACTAAAATTTTTTAAGCCAACCAACTTGAAACGAGGCCACATTTCTGAAATTTGGCCTAAAAAAGGCCAACCTGGCAACCCTGTGGCTTACAGATGTGAGCTAACTTTACAGTGATCGTCGTCTTAGGTGTCGTGATGGTNCTTGATAGGTTTGCTACGCATGCACGTTTATGAAAATTCGAAACGAAACTTCCAAAAATTTTATGNGTGAGTGCTTACCTAACCTCATCAGGATTTCTAATTTTTGATCGGCCTGATGAAACACGCTTAGTTTTCGTANACCCCAGTTACNCCACCGCAAGCTTCGAATGCCAGAAGCAAGTTCACGGTGTCTCTTGATGATCTTTGCGCTTGTTTGCTGGAAAGCGCTTGTACAAGAAACTAGTTTTACGGTATGTGTGGAGCGAATTTTTAGTTTTTAATGTGTGATTATTTCCATGTAAGCACCGCACTTGTAGGTAAAGCATTCCATTGTGCTGTATACTAATATCAGAAACATCTATTTGTTTTCGTTCAAGAACATGAAGCTCAGTTTGATCAATCAAAAAAAAAAAAATCTTCGAAACCTTTGTTTGAAAGTTACTGTTGTTCAAAATATTCCTTGTCGTTCAAGCTTGAGTTTCTAGAAAAACACAGTTACTGCAACCCGGTTGCTGGTCTATGTTTGCAGGTACAAGGAGCCTTGGGACTTCTGGTTACGGCAGCTGGTCAGGTACGCCCAAGCGATACAGGACGGCAGACATCATTTACCCGAAACAGAAAACTTTGAAGTTTTCGCCGAATCGAGATCGTCCGTACTCATGGCCGATCTACCCCAAGAGCCTGGTGTGCCCATATTAAAATCTGCTCAAGGCAAAACTCAGAGCAAATTTCTCCCCTCAGGTCAAGACTCCGTTGTTATTCAAACCATCCTTGCCGTATATCGATCGAATGAAACCGATCCAGTTACAGCTCTGGTAACCGAACTTCGTCGTTTATTTCCGAACAGTACTGAATTTTTGCAATTTTTCTAAAGCATGTAAGAACAATTCTGCCGATACATTTGCTTTAAAAGTAAGCTTGTTGCTCGACCTGAAGTCTTCTTCAGTCAGGTATTTCAGCGTAACGTGCAAGGATTCCAATTGTAGATTTGATCAGCAGTTTAAACTGAACCTTAAAGATAGCAATCGCTTGCAGCTCAGCATAGTCTTAATCGGACTTTTATGATCACGCTTTTTGTTTTTGCATTTTCGATTTTTTCCAAATTCTCAACGGCTGGTCTCAAGTTCAAAGTCGATCAGCGCAAGGGATATACTGTGCAAGAGTCAGATTAGTCACATCAAAATGGTTAATACTGCTGTTGCGCACTGAACTGAGTGCATGGTTCTCGCCAGCTTTTGAATGACAAGTATGCCGGAAATCTTGGCTTCCTTGGCATGTAACGTGTCTACTCTCCACGCAAAACATATTTACTAATCGGGAAAAAAACAATAACTTGTGAGGTATCCGTAAGCAGGGCCGGTGTTTGCAAGAGCGGGGCCCGATTGGAAACACTTTTGTGTGGAAATTTTTGAGGGGTGTATCATGGCACAATGATAAAAATCGGTGATGTTGAAAAGGCGAAGCCCGAAAGGGAGACGCCAAGACCTCTCCAGCAGAGAATGCAATGGACAGCGCCTTAAAACCCGATAAATCAAAGAATTACAACCTTTATTAACACCTCCTCTCTGACCAGGTACCTCCCTGACCAGAAGGGAAGTACGAGTTTAGTACCTGCAGAGAGGAGGTATTGAGTGCTGTGCTAGTGCATATCCAGAGCTGAAAAGTTTGCACTTGTAGCAAAATATTCCACTTTTTCCAGGCCAGGAATATTAGCCATTGGATGACCTACCGCTTCACCATTTGGTGATATTCTTTTGCAGTGACACTTAAAAGACGTGCCCATCACTCTCGTTTCTGGGGAAAACTTCTATTATGATTGCAAGCGGTCCTATTTGCGCTAAATAATCCAGGTTAGTCCCTAATATTCCGACTTGTAACTCCTGGCTAAGTATCAGGATCATTTGTTCACCCAACTTTTAAATTTTCTTGCTCACATGCTTTATCAGATGCACCATCCGACGAGGTTCCTACTTTATTAACACATTCGAAACGACTTATATCATTTCCCGTACTTAAATTTCCACTTTTAGTATCTGGCGTAGGATGACCACGTCGCCATCTTCACTGTGGTGTGGCATTTAGGGTATACTCTCAGTGGTTAAAATACTTGTTCAACACATCTTTCTTTTTTCTGCTCCGGTCTGTTTTTGCTTTAGCTTTAGGCCTCTTTTGGCTGCCAGTTAATATTTTCGGCCTATGTCTCATGGCCTTTGAATCGTGATATTACAGGCAAAGCATATTCTTAAACAAATATTGCAAACTCGACTTAAATCCAAAAACAAAACACCTGCTTATCACCATATAGTATATACTTTACACGTGGAAATTTTAACAGTGAAAACCACTGAATACAGCACCGATTAAAAGAGCACAAACTATATTAGAGCAAGTTGTGCATATCCCGAGAAGGTTAAAATTATTTTCTCTATTAAAGTAAAGAAATGTATATGAAGTGATTGCAGATCTCCCAATAAGTTTAAACCTAGTTTTTAATTTTTCATAACAGGCAAGTACTGTAGTAGCCTCAAACACCCACTAAAGTTATTCCACTTTCCACTTTTTCGGACTTCTAGCAACTTTCAATTTGTTAGGCTATATTGCACAAATTACGACGCCAATCTGTGAGATTAGTGCCACAAAAACATTAAATTTTCACCACAGGAACATCATGAGCCTTACTTCACTTGAACCAAATTGTCACTTACGTTGCTTTGCAAATGGTTTAACTGTTAGTAATTTTCTGTTACTTTTGAAGGAACCGTTATTTTTTGCACACCTGAAATAGTCATTCATAATTGAAACTAAGTTTATTTCAAACATTTTCGCCAATCTCACGTTGCCTCATCAAATCCTTACGAGAGAGAAAATGAAGAACCGCGCTATTAAAAAGACTGACTATGCAGCACACATTTGCAATTACGAACTAAACGTTACCTTCAGAAAGACAAGAACTATTGAAACAGCTACAAGTGTCGAACAATATTTTGCAGCAATTATTGAAACATGACCTGCCAAATACGAAACGCTTTCGTAAATGAAACAGGAAACAGCTTCAAAACTTTAGCCCTCTCTGCCTTAACGAGGTGGAAGTGAAAGAGCTTGGCTGCACATTACTGAAGACAATGACCATTCTTACTATAAAATTTGATAAGTGTGTTAAAAACCGCGCAGTACACTTGAATTTTCGTTGGCAACTGATCCCACGCTTGCAAAATACTGTGGGCCCCACCGTGGATTTTCGTTAGTTTTGACCTTGCTGACTGCAAAGACATTTTGAGAGACCGCAACTGTTTTATCTGAATAGCGAGATGATTGTAACGCAAGATTTTGGTGTATTTTGATGGTGATAGTGAAGCAAGTTAATACTTTATTTTGAGACACAGTTGGAAAAGTTTGAGAACCGTTTTGGTCCCTCAAAACACCTCTAAAAACACTGGGCCCGGCGTTGGCACTACACAAGCAGCTTCGATAGAAAGTGTAAGTTTGCGTAGGTTAGTAGGCGTAGCGCGGGGCCCGATTAGACGAAATTGGACAAATCGGCTTAAAACCGGCCCTGTCCGCAAGATCAAACCAAACTTGCAAGGGTGGGTAACATTTTAACCATGCGTTTTTGCAGCAATGCTTGCGCAGCAGTGCAGTTAAAGGTCTATTTAGAGAAATTCATTTTGGTCGTTGGAATGTTAAAATAGGGTTTTGCTCTATGCTGCCCACAAGAGGCGAAAGTAGTGAATGTCAATCTGTAACGTTTGCAACCATTAGCTTTCTGAACTTATTCGCACGTGAATGATAGAAGTGATTGTATCAGCTGTTGCAGAAACATAAGTAGCTTATTGATATAACCTGTGTTAGGAAAATGTCATAGCAGAATAATACAAGCCCTTCATCTAACGACATGAAACAGCTTTAAAAAAGTGCGATGCCCAATCTTTTTCAACAAGGCGAACAATTGACGGTTAATTAAAAACGCATCTGAAAAATTCCACTTTTTTGCAAAAACAGCATGATACCGTTGAAGCATCATGCACCATTTTAAACAAACATGCACGCTATTTTTCTAAATAATTGTTTTTTCTGAATTTACACATTTTTTTCTAATTCATACATAAAATTCTTTTGATCGCCGACAGGTAAAACGAAATGGGCACACTGCTCCGGAAAGGTGATCTGCTGAGGGCAGTTAAGCATAAATCTCTCGCCGAGGAAAACGAGTTATTGGAACTGCAACTTATGACAAGCATCGATGTCCGCGACCTTTCACAGCGGCGGTTCATCACAAGGCGAACGAAATTACGGCGCATGAACAACGTGCGTGCAGCCATGCACGGTGCCTGCGAAAGAGAAAACAACACATAGGCGATAGTACAAGATTATAAGATGGTTCCGAAGCGATTGGTGTTCAAACGAAACGATTCAAAGCTTCAGTTAAACTCGCCGCAATAATAGTTGGAACTTTGCTCGCTGGGTTATTGAGCGGCAACGACCAAATATAAGCGACTCAACGGCAACCCTGAGGTCTTCAGCAGTGCGAACAATCCGTGTGGGTAGAGGCTAAAATTAAGACTTTAAACTGCAAATTTGAGATTGAACATGTCAAAACTTTGAAATTGAAAGATTAAGTGAAACGGAAATAATAGACCGCAATAACTCAAGTCCCTCTACTGGCCTTCGTGCTACAGATTTGGAAAGCAGTTGTTCAGAAAAATAACTTGAGTTTTGGGATTTTCCACTTTCTCTTTTTAGCGGGGGGTTTGTCTCGACTTTCTACTTTGGCATCCGTTTCTGCTTCCGCAGCAGTTTCGATGACGTCATTCGTTTCCGGATGATTGACGTAAGACACGTTCATCGTCCCGTGAAGATTTTTTAAAACGTCGTTCTTTGTGAAGGATGACTGTTGCGACGTGTATGACGTCAAGCGGATTCCACGTGGCGGCAGTGGCACGCAGTTGCTCTGTGCCTGGGAAACGCGACCGGATACTGACGTTTTTCGCGATGACGCAGTCCGTCGATGTCTATCAGGAGGTCGAATTTCGAATCCGGTAGCAGGTCTTTCCAGGTCATCGTCTGAATAGATGCTGTCGGCATCCTCGCAGTTAGGTGGCAGCAAGGAGCGCACTTTTGAGGGATTTTCAAAGCTGTGAAGCGAAAAAGCAGTCCGCTAAAGTTTGTTTTTTTGCTTTAGCATCGCTAGGGATGTGAGCCTCTGAAATCTAGCGAAGTTTAAAAAATGTGTGGCACTCAAAGCACCTTACGGCGTACAACTTGTCTGAAATAGATCAATATGGCGTACACCAATCACCAAGAAAATCTTTAACTCGTATTATGGCTAATCGCTCGGGAATACTTTGTACAATCAGGGAACCGTTGCAGAGGTTATCGAAGTACATTAGGCATGTCTACAGTATATAAAACTGAAACTAATAGGAAGATCGATGCATAGCCGAGATCCTCTATTACGGTATTGTTGGTTGTACGATAAATGATCATCGCTTCACCTTGCCGGTGAAATCCGAGGTACTTGATCAAAAACGGGCGCGTATAGTAGCGGTTTAAGCTTTAAACACGGACACCTGAAACCTGAAGCTTTAACCACAGGTATTTCTTAGTTTTACTGCAAATATTGATGGTACTATGGTACTTTTTTTCGACCGTACTTGTTTGAAGTGATGATGCCCAAGTAGTATCGGCAACTTTACGATAGCGACGTATCTGAAGAGTCCTCAGTTCCCTAACCAGCAATCCCCTCAAATTTCCAACCCTTCAGACTCACAAACCAGCTCACCGTTTTGGTTGACTGCGCGTTGAGTAGAGATCATCGATATCCTCATCCAACGTTGTGGCGTTAGTGCGGCTCATGGCTATAACAAAAAAGGTAAGTGCGTCACGCCTAACCCATGAAGTGCAACGGTCTTCGAAGTTTCGTTGCAAAGCGGCCTGTTTAAGATCACGTTTCCTGCCTCGTACACATTTTAACCGATTCTCAGTGCGCAATATTTCGATGAGACAAAGTCCTGCTCCAGTCACGCCCGTAACCGGGGATGGGCAACCGGACAATTGCATCCCCGAAATTTTCAAAAACATGTTAGAACAACAAGAAGTTACAGCCGAAAATAGTGCAACAACAAGTTACAATAATTTTATAATTTTGCCCCCCCCGAAAATATCAGCTGATTGCGGCCCTGACTCCAGTCAAAACTCAACGAAAACAACTGCAAGCACACAAACATTCATCTTTGCCTAAAAAATCATTACTAGAAATTCAAGTGTCTTCGATAAGCTCCGTCGCTACAGTGTGAGACAGTTCTTTGAAGCATGCTCACCGTCATGTAAACTCGACCGCCTTCGTGTTGACGGAACTCGAGATGGAGCTGCATCCAATGCTGGACGATTGATCACAGCCAACTCTCTTCTGTAAAAGTTCCGCTTACCGAGTTGTCGCGCCTGTTGGCGACATACAAAGCAAGTGTCAGCCGGTTATTGTTTTTCAAATGTTGTTTGTCAAAGTCGAAGCTCACCAGTTTGGTTCAGTGAAGTATTCTCTTTCTCAGATAGTGTGTTTTTTTACAGGTAATAAACTATTGTTCATTAAGCTGGAATTGCGAAACTGCTGCTAGGTTCGTGGTGTCTGCAATTCGTTGCCTAAGTCATCTTTTGCTTTATGCACGTGAATGACGTCGCGCTAGGCTCAGATAGACGCTATACAACACTTTTCGATACGATACAAATGCAGTGATCGCCGCGCTTGCGAAAGAGTAAAACATATGCAGTGCCACCCACCTCAGCCACTTCGTTCATGCCATCGTCAACCACTTCACCATTTCTTGTGATGCCCAGTCGCTGCAACCTGGCTGCTCGGGCAGGACTGAGTGGCAAGCTGCAAAGAGCCGAACGTAGCCCTTACGGTTGATCCATTAGAAACGCAGTTTGGGGCAGACCCGTAGCCACGGGGGCATTTCCACCAAAAGTGTTTGTGCCCCTACAAATTGTGATGTGCCCAGAATATTTTGCATTAAAACACACAATGAAAGCAATAATCTTACCCCCTAAAACTGTATTCCCCCAAACTTTAAAACCTGGTTACGGGCCTGGTTTGCGGTGCACGTAATAAGAGTGTTTTTGCGGCACATTTGGCTAAATTTTGCTAAAAAATAATACCGATTTGTCAGACATTTACTGTAAGACTCAGATTTTGTTTAGCTGTTTAACTAGTTAGTTTCACTGCGGGATGTGTTTGCAAACTTTAGCGAAGGTATACTGTTATAATTCCGATGCAGCTGTGCAAGTATGTTTTCCTTAGTAAGCTCGGGAATTTTAAGTAGAATGTCAGAAATGTGCATATCTTTTTTCAAGAGTGTGAGGCATACCGCCTGTTACCAGTAGCGTAGCCAGCCCAAAATTTTAGGAGGGCCAAATACTTCAACTTTAAACGAGCAAAAGCCTTTTGTTTGGCACACCGCCTCTTGAAGTACAAAATGACAGGATATGCTAGGAATGTGGGGGTGTCATGGCCCTTTTGGCCGCTCCAGGGTACGCCTGTACCTATCCCTGCTTGTGCCCTATATTAATTTCCTGGTTTTGTTTAATTTGTAGTCGCTGGCGACAAGCTATCCACGCAGAGTTATGCATGTGCATCTGTTAGTATAGTACGTCTATCGGGAATAATTGCATGTCACTTTGAATTAAAACACTGCTCGAAGTGAAACGTTGTAAATATGAGCTGTTGCTTTTTATGCTTGTCGTCATGTGCATACAGAAAGTGCTAAAGCCATGTTTTATCCTATTTTAACGAATTCGTTGAGCACAGGGCACATTGCATTCACTGTTTCACGTCACTGCAGGTAGGGGAAAATAAGTAAACCTGTCGAGGAAGTTGTATGAGGTGGCGCGTTAAGTGACACATTTCATTGAGGTAGTCGAAAACGGTCTTTCTATAAATCGTTGAAAAACTCTGGAAGGTGGCGTTTCACCAAATTGGCTTTTGAAGTAAAAGCAAGCCAAAGCGTGAAAGAAAATCTTGCCGTTCAGCCCAGGGGGACTGCGCAAATAAGACAGGCAAGCGCCCACTGGGCCATTCAACCGCTCAAAAAATTTCCGAAAATGTGCGAACGTCAAAAAGGTTACAACGTTTTTGAATATTCGAAGTAAAATATTAGATTCATCTCAGGCGCGAACCGTTCAAAACCATGCAGATAAGACAAGTTCCCGCAGGAAAAGCGAAAAGAAGTAACGCTAAATTTACTCGGGTAGTTCGTCGTGTACGGAACGGGAGCGTCTCGAAGAGCGTATGGTCGGGAAATCAGCGACATCGCGGTGACTGATGCTGTGTTGGAAGGAAACGACAGTTTCTTCTTCTGCTACGTCTTCGTTGTCTGACGCATAGCTTCGTTTTGAAACCGAATCAGATCTGCATCGGCAAAGCTTTAGCAGCCGGTCGCAAAGGATTTGTCGCAATCGACGTTTTGTTACGGCTTATTGCAAAACAAACGCTTGGTTGTCAACTGCTGCAGTTACACCATGGGCGTCGGAAGGAGGGGGGCAGAGGGGCCTTGGCTTACCCCTGGATTTTGAAATTTGACATTTTCCGATTACCTTTTGAGGAAAAAGGGTTGATTCCATGGTTTCGAGAGGGAAAACTGAAATTTCAGCACTTTTGCCGCCCTCCTGGAAAAAATGTTTAGGCTACCCCTGGAAAAATCCACTACTGTCCCCCCTGGAAAAAAACCTTCCGACACAGATGAGTTACACCACTATGGCACAGAAGCTCTATTTAATAAGCACGAATAAAGCATGGCGCAGGAGTTGGTGTCTCAGCAGAAACAGACTGCGACACAAACAAATTTTATTTCGCCGAAAATTTTTCAACACGACCAACCGCTCCGAAAACTGAATTCCGACCAAAAAAGGAAATGACTGCAGCAAGCAGCACTTTTGTCTTTGCAGTCTTTGTTTTTTTTGATAATCGATACCAGCTAAAATAGCATTTAAATGAAGCGCGCAGGTGGCTGGGTTTTCAACGAAAACTGTTCATTTTTGCTCTTTCTACCCAGTGGTGGATATAGTGCCAAGAAACGAAGCGGGTGAAGGCTTTATTGAAACGCCAGTGGATGAATTACTATAGTGAAAACTTTCAGAATTTTTTGTTTGTGGAGATCTTCACAAAAAACTGACAACTACTGTAAGACGTCTATTTGATGATGACACAAGAGATAGGTGAAGGCTGTTCACCCTTAAAATGATACAGGATGCGACGTTTCCCGCGTTCCCTCCCCGCGACAAAACCACTGCTCTTACCCGCAAATCAAAGAGGAAAGTGTGTCCCAGAAATAAAATTCTTGTCTTTCGCGGTCCTTATCCGGGTACTGGACAAAAGATTTTTCCGCCATGACCACCTGCAACGTATCGGGCAGTTCGGACCAGTCCAGGGCGTCCAGGACCACCACGATCACAGCGTCAGGAGGTCCTGCACCATTCATCCTACCATGGAGCACCTGGGTATGAAAATCTCATTCAGTGCCTTCATTTGGCAAAAATAGTTTCAGTTAGCGACGTACTTGTTTCTTATATAAATGTTCAGCTTGCCGCTTTCAAATCGCTGCTTGGAAAAAAATAACTTACACATTTCTTTTTCCTGAATGTTGTTGCTGCACATCAAGTGAAGTATACATCAAACAACGTAATTTCAACGAGCCTCCATCTTTTTTGACGACTGAACTATGTTGCTTCCTGACTGAATCGCTTCATTTTGCCATTTTTGCTGCTATATTGTGCGTTTCAACCAAAAGGTGGCAGCAGCGGTTATTCCAGGGGTGTAGTGGGGTGGGAACGTCGTTCCCACACTTTTTAGGACTAGTAACCTTTTCGAACTAGTAACTTTCCTTGAAGACTTAGATTTTTCATTTCAATTTCTACGTGTAGCGCCTGGAGTCGCATAAATGAATAAATGACAAGTTATCTCGTGTATAGCACCGTAGCATGATTGTGTAATTACTGTTTGTTACATCAACCGTGTGTAGCGGAGCGACGACGCGTGGGGACGGCGTTCCCACGCCTTTTTCATTTGTAGTGAAATGAAAGTGAGCACTTCATTAAATATTGCTTTGAAATGAGTTGGAAGCTGTTTAAAAATGGCTAATTTTTCGGGTGGTGTTCCCACACCTTTCTTGCTACCACTACATCCCTGGGTAATTCCGAAATGATTAACATTCCAACGAAAAATATTTCTGGATGTGTGCGATGTTGAAATTTAGTGGCATTGTTGTTGTGGTGAACCGAGGTAAAAGCTGCAGAAAACTTAACAAACTTCATAGTCGTCAACTCACGATTATTTCGAGTTTTATCTTGACAGGGTCACAAAATCCGTGATAACTATTTTTCTTGTGCGCGGTTAATTGGTGCAAATGGAAGCAAGATTTTGCAAATAGTAGTAGAGTAAAATGGTTGAGTAAAAAAGCCAAATAACACAGTAGAAATATTTGCGACTTGAAATTGTAACTGATGGAGTTGAATATATGACTAGCGTTTGGAAATAGATTTGGATGTTGTAGTTGGAAGTAAATAACGAATTATTTTATCAATTCAAGGCGTTGAAAAGCTTGTTGTCTTGTTTGGAAAACAGCAGGAAAATACCAGGTAAAAGGCAAATAGCAGAAAAATTCATAGCACTCACATACTTACTTGCAAAACATGCAGGCAAGATTTTTCAGCGAGAAATTCATGTGTTACTACAAGCGCAATCTTCTTGTTCACTTCGAGACACTGACGTAGGTTGCTCTCCTGAAATTACAATATTCAGTGATGGACATGGACGATTATGCCCACAACCGCTGATATAATAATACCCTCGCAACAATACACAATCACCTTTATTGTTTTTCCGATTGTTATTACGTCTATGCTCAATTGACGACTGTCACATTCCGATTCGTTGTAGGAGTGCGACGTGTTGACGGCGCAGTTGACCTTCTGCTGTATCTTTGGCATCATCGTCTTCATCACCCACTCGTGGTTGGATGTGTGGCATAAGACAGCGGCGTCGTTGCAAGCACTGTTCTGAATGTAGGCGAAGTTCATCGTTACACTGGGCGATTACGTATCGAAAGAAAAGAAAGTGTCGACATGTACGCCCTTTGGAGTGTCACGAGTGGTTTTCAAGCCGGTTCATGATTCAGTATCGAAACCCAACAAAATGAAGTGTTGCGTGAATAGAAATTCTTCTTTGTCTATTTCCTTAGCATGGTACTTCACAGTTCAGCTGTCTGTTGCTTTATGCCAGGGTACTCAAACTCGAATTGCTCCGAGGGCCAAATGAGGATTTATAAAGTAACCCGAGGGCCGCATTATAATGCTGCTGCAACAATGGCGGTACTTTTACCTTACTAGTAACAGCTTTTACATCTTATTTCCTGCGAAAGGTATCACGAGTTTTTCAGGCAAATCATTTCTAGTCGTCTGTACGTTCGTTTCGAAGTAACTTGTTCACTCGCTAACCGAGTACTTTTAAACACCGGCGAATAAATTAAATAACGCAAATGTTAAGCTATTTACAAATTCCCAAAAAGCATTGCGGGCCGCAGAAAACACCCTCGTGGGTCACATGCGGCCCGCAGGCCGCGTGTTTGAGACCCCTGCTTTATGCGATGTGGAATTTAAGAACGTGCGAGGTTTCTGATTTTGTCTGGGTCTTTCGCCCTTACCAAATGTTTTTCTCGATTAAATGTCTAATTTTCAGATACCAAGCTCAGAGCAAATGAAAACAAAACATCGCGGATAACATTAATGATGGTGGTGGTACGTCGGGGTACCAATAATCTTCTCACTAATCCAGCGAAGCTCCTTAGCATTGTTTTTGAAGGAGTTCAATTTGAGTATCTTTTCGAGTTCATCACCCACAGAGCAAGGAAAAGGTTTTATTTGCAACGTTGCGTGAACATTTCCGCAAGCGCGAATAAACTTTAGTTAAGCGGCATTTGAATCTTAAACGCCTACGAGGAATTCGTACCTGAACACAAATTTTCTGCGTGAGAGCTTCACTTTCCAAAGAGCTCTTCAAAATTCTGTTTATGAAAAATTGGCAAAACTGCAAAACTAAGCGAAGTACCAGCTGTAGCAAAAGTGTACGTCTCAAATGCCAACTGGCTATGAGGGGAACGAACAGTGATTTACATTACCAAACATGGCGGAACGCTCAATTTGAGAAGAAAAGTGGTCTTTTTCCAATGCACAGTCAAAAAAGTTGAGAAATTCGCAAAAATGACAACGCAACTATTTTGGTGCCACATCAAAAAGTGAGGGAACACATTTCTCATTTAAAAATGTGAGGAACAGCCTTGTCCACGTTCCCCTCAACAACATCACTGCGAATAGTTGGAAAAGCCTGTCTGATCCTTTGCGCTTTCTCCAGTAAGAAGGCAATTTCCTTCAACACCTGACGACGTCATATACTCGCTAACACACAGAACACGAGCACAAATGTTATAGTGTCCTTGTGATGTTGTGCACAAGCTTACATTATCAGTGTGATCAAACAAAATGTTGACTGGATAAGCATATTACGACTTCAAGCGCATTTGTTTCAACTTACCTTGATGACGACATCGCTCTTCTCGTCATGCTCCACCATGTCCGAGACAACCTTAACGCTGTTAGAGGGAGATTCCGAACAGCAGCACCCGCACTTGCTGGGGCAGTAGCGCGCTACGCAAATCGCTAGGACGATCAGACCTATGACCGCCACCAGAGAGACCGGCGCTAAGATGGCGAAGAGAGGAACTGGTTTTTCTGCGATCTTGCATACCAGATCCTCGTCTAGGTTTACCTTCATCAGGTTGGTACCGTCAAGGTTTGCAGGTTCCTTGCAGGTATACTTGTCTGCACAAAAAATGTAGCTTGACACTTCGGCAAGGACCCGACGTCTTTATACCCATTGTGTAATATTACTGTAGAGGGCTGTTCTCGAATTACACTAGTTTCAGCTGGCCTCGGAGAGCAATGTTTTCGAAGCGTCAACCGCTGCAGAAAAAACTGTTGTACAACTGAAGAATTCCAGCGCGGTCCAACAACCGGTAAGGAAGTTGTGAGAGGGCAGTTGCATTTTTTGTTCAACCAGTGGTTCCCAAACTGGGGATAAATTACCCCCTGGGGGTAATATGTGATACTTCGGGGGGAAACGCGGAACGAAAACCGCAGTGTTGATCTGTATGAGAACTCTTTGCTTTCTTTTCACGACTCAAAATATTGAGGGTAATAAGACATAATCACTACCTTGATGTGGGTAACGGCTCGAAAAAATTTGGGAACCACTGGTTTAAATAAAAGCTCTTTCCAAAAGTTCGCCATTGCAAGATGATATTACGTAAGGACGTACGCGACGAACCTGGATTGATACTAACTCAATTTCGCCTTTCCAAAATTTTTGTTTCTGGCTGTTACTCTGTCCATGACTGTTACGGCTTGCATTTACTCTCCATCTGGCTGATGTCATTTCACGTTACTTGGATCAAATAATAAAAGCTAAGTTTTAGTTCTCAAGTTCTCACGTGAGTTTGGATGCAAGTGGGCAAAGGTTGCTTGCGGCGCGTAGGCGAGAAATTTGATGAATTGCTTCAGTTTGCAGTCGCACTTGTATTTGTTGAAAGAAAAATCAGCCTTCGCCAAAGCCGGAAATGTCGCGGCTGTGATTCCATGCACTTCGCTGATGTAGTTTTGTTGAACGTAAAGCTCTAGAACATACACGGTACAGATAAAAAGGTTTACAAAACTCTCGCTTTGTGGAGGACAAACTTCATGTTTATTACTGCTTTCAGCAGTTAACCATACACCCTCAAAAATATTTTCACGAGCGACTTTAACGAAGCTCATTGGTAAATGCGAATAGGTGAACCCGTATTGCTATGAAATGCGCAACAGATGAACTGGTGACAACCCTCATGAAGCACGCAATAAACACGGAACGACGCTTCCAGCCATTGTTGCCAACTCTTCTTACAAAGGATATACCAAATCCTGCCCAAAAATATACCAAATTTATCTGTAACAAAAAGCTTAAAATTAAATGCTGTTTTTTCCATGCTTTTTACTACTTCACTAAGATGAACAGTTGCTGTTGGGCAGTGGCATCATGAAGAAGCTGCAATCACAATTTCTATTTTCCTAACTTAACAGTGACAGCTTTATTAACCATTGGAATATTCAACATTCCAAAACCTGCAACCGCATTTTTATTGCTTTTGTGGTCCACTTCATTATTCTGCTGCATAATAGCTGATTTGCAGTTTCTAATTTTTTGCACTGTTTGCATAAGGGATACACAGCACCAGCAGAACCCTGCTTTGTAAGCCATGTAAACCCTATCAATAACTCTTTTCTAAATCTTATGACACTCTCATATGCAACTTGCCAACCTTAGGATGCATTGGCTGAATAAAAACGCATACCAAGAGTTACATTCCGTTCTTTCGGAACCTTCCATCTCTCTTCCAGTCTCGTTCTCCGCTTGCCGCAACTGCACGCTTACCCGCATGTTATGCAAAATCATGCAAATTTTTTTTTATATAGCTTTAACACCATTATGTTTTCTCTGTTTACGCTTTGCAATATAACAAATAATTTGGTTTGGAAGTATTAATTAAACCCTCCAACAAAAATATACCAAATATATACCAAATTTTTCATATATACCAAATAAAAAATTTGTATACCAAGCACTTTCACAATATACCAATGTACACTGCATATGCACCAGTTGGCAACACTGCTTCCAGCATTGCTACAGCAATGCAACGTATAGCATCGGCAACCTTTGACCTATCGCAGTTACACTGAGGAAATTATGCTTAGCGAAACAGTTCGAACACAAAAGTTTACTTTCACGCAATGGTCGCTAGAATTGAGCTAGCGGTTCTGGACGCCAGGTTGGTATGTCTACCTCATTTTCTGCAATGCTTATCTGAAGGCAAATGAGAAGCAACCGTGCGTAACACCTTTTAAGTCAGCCATGCTCAACATTTCGAAGGTCCTGATGCGGTTCCAGCTCAAATCCAGTTTGCTCAGGGATTCGGCGTAAAGGAAAGCGTCTTTGGGAAAACTTGTCAAACTGCAACCCGTCATGTTGAGAACCTGCGGATAAAAAGCGTGCACCAGTGTGTCAGCCAGTGACGGGCAAGCTAACTGTCTTTGTGGATGATTTTTGGGCTACCTGGACTGTTACCAAGGCCATCTAGACTTAGAGGAAAAGAGGCCTTGCTGTTACTCTCACTGTACCCTACAATTTAATACTTTGTTACGGCACCTTGTCAAAATTTTGTTAGATTTAAACAAAATCAGTCCATGATTGTTTTCAACAAAACTTTAATTTTTGAAGAAAAATATTTTAATGGACATATTCTTTCAAACTGAAAAAAAAAACTTTTTTCTCAAAAATTTTGTTTTCCATGAAAAAATGTCATGAATATTTTTTCTTTACTGCGTCCAACACCGCAAGACAAAGTTTTTCCCGTTGAAATTTGCGAATAAACCATGCTGTAAAATCAGATATTGCATGTTGGTTTCTTGCGGCAGTTTTTATCAAACAAACCATTTTTACTCTTGTTCCTTCTACGGTGTGATACCTTGCATGCATTCTCTCAACGAGGTCTAACGTATTTCATAATAAACTTTGTTGAAGTCCATTTTTAATTATGGCTGTTGTTATGGTAAGCGGAAATTACAAAATGCATGTCAGGAATCGAAATTTTTGTAAGGTTGATTCGCATTTCCTACTTTGTAATTAGATTAGTCTAAGTGAAATGCCATTGATTAATCTAAGTACAGATGTCATAGGTGTACCGTGGAATACTAGACCACAAGCATTAGGAAAGGTCAGCATACATGCTTGTAATAACGCTTGTAGCAGACCTTGAAATTGTCCAGTTCGGTAGGTTTCTTAATTTGCACCAGAAGGATAGCTGTTCCTAGAACTGGAGAGGCTATAAGGGTGTCAGCTGTAGCACTGGATAACACTGACCTTTGAGCAAAAGAAGGATTGCTTACCATTTTCCAGAACTTTCCAGATTAGGTTTAGGTTATCATATTATAAAAATCATTAGATTTTGTCGAGAGAATGCAAGGCAACATGCCGTAGCAGGACAAGGTTAGCTGTGATTATTGGCGGACGGGAAGGAATTTTACTTGGGGGCGGAAAAAAGTTGCCCCGAAAGTAACAATTTGCCCTGAAACTAACTCTTTTAATTTAATCCGAATGGGGTCTGAAACCTCTTGTAAATCTGTTCTATACAGTTGAATTCGTTTATACGGCTTTCGCCTCTAACTTCAATTCGCCTATAACGTTACATTTTGTTCGGTCCCGATGGCATCTTTTACATGCATTTCAATTCGCTTTTAACGTCAATTCAGCAATAACGTTCATTACGCAATCCCCCAGAGGTACCATTATAGGCAAGTTCTGTAGTTACCTTGCTTGTTAACTCAAGGGGGTGAAGTTCTTTGCGTGTTCTGTTCTCCCAGACAAGAAATTTTACGGTAATTGCCTTTACTGATGCAAATATGTACGCGACTTCGATGGCGCAAGGCCAATGGTTAAAAGCGACGGTTCCCCGATCGAAGGGTCTGACCCCCTACACCTGCCTGTGTTATCGTTGCTGTGCGCTTGAACAAGCACTTGAAGACGCGCACTCAAAGGGGTCAAGCAATCTGCACGTCCGTGCCGCCCTCTTCTACTGAAGTTTGCACCTCAGGAAATGAAACACGCTGTTTGACCTACCGACAGATCATATATCAAGCTGTTGACCTACCGACATCCGATTGGTCGATTTTTACAGAAAACGAGGGCTGGTCCAGATCAAAGTCATCATGTCTAGTCACAACGTTGGTCCAGATTACACACTAGACTAGCCCAAATTACACGGATCACCCCCAAGTGAATATACACTGAATACACTGTATTGAAAATTTTTTCCCCGTTCAGGATTGTTGATCAACTTGCGCTTGCCCTGAAATTCTTCAAGCCTGAGGGGCGGCAGCTTCCCACCTCGTACGCCTATGGCGGTGATTGTTTGCTGAAAACTTTCTTAAACACTTTGTTGGCGGAGTTGGGCGCAGTTAAAAGCAAAAAATGCGCCATGAAATTTTGTTTTGCGAAAAAACAGGCTTTGTCAATGAAAACTCATTTTCAAATATATTTTTCAGAAAGAATGCTTTTTGGGGGAACAATTTTTAGAGTTAATTTCTTGTAGCATGTAACAAAATATAGCATGTAAAAATTTTTGACATGAACCATACAGGTCACGATACTTTACCTCAATTCCAAGTGTTTCTCCCATTGTTCCAAAGCTACTGCTAGTATTGTAATTCGCATAGATTTTTACCATACGAATTTTTTTAGGTATATTACACTACAGGGGTAGCCAACCAGTCTAAGACCAAGAGCCACATTTCTTACTATGTTAACGCAGAGCCACATCATACACATGGACACACATGAACATCACCTCATCTCTTCCTTACTCACACACATACCTTTTGCTCAGTTAGATTAATTGTAGTAAATATCACACACTGACATGATAACGATAGAAATTTACCATATGCATGACCATCAAAAGCCCTAAAAAGCACCATCTGTACAATGCATTAATTATATCGATAAGCTTACAACCTTGAGCTTGCATCCAGCATAATATCAAACACACTTTCTCTTACACGGAATTGCGTAAGGCTTTTATGCCATAATTCCAGACAAGTTATCCACATGTTCAACATACAGTTCGTCTGTCCACTCTAGCACCTTTGCTTCACGGTTTGCGTTGCCTTGCCTTTCCTGCGATTACATCTACCCGCGAAAGCGCATGCACACACACGCGAAAATGCGTCGCGTGGACAGGCCTTGATTTGATCGTTTGTGTACGTTCTTGCGCAAACCACAAAGCGCACATCCACGCGGTAACTAACACGTGTGTCGCGTAAATAGGCTCGCGTGCGCATGTGCTTGCACAAGTCACCAAGCACGCTTTCCCGCATTGCGTAAGTCGCATCTCGTGTGTAAGTCGTACCTCGACTTTCAAGATGAACAATTGGTAAAAAATTTGCGACATCTACTCGAATAAATACAGTAATTACGTAACAGCCGCGTGAAACCGGGCAAGAGCTGCATGCTGCTCGCGATCCGCGGTTGGCCAGACCTTGGCTATGCCCATAGGCGGATCCAGGGTGGGCTAAGGGGGATGAAGCCACCCTAAATTTCTTCAGATACGTTTTTTGATCGATGGTTCCCGACACAGAATCGTCCATTGAGGTAATTTTGTTCTATAGCCTTTAAATAAACCATTTCTTGCACTGGAATAGGGACGAAAATATTAAATGCAAGGCCGATTTTCTGAATTTGGGCAGTCTGAATGTGCATAATTCACTACAAATGAAACTTCTAATAAACAAGTTTTTATATAAAAAATGTGGTCCCAATGTTATATAAGTACGTAAGTGTTTACATAAAGTATTTTCATTAGATATACATTATATAAACCGCACATACATAGGCGTAGCCAGGGAGGGGCCAAGGAGCCATGACCCCTCCAAATTTTCAGAATATCTAGTCATTTTTTGCTTTAAGAGGCGTTATCTCAAACAAAATACTGTTGCTCGCCTCAATTCAAGCATTTTGACCCACCCACAAATTTGGGTTTGCCATGCCACTGCGCACGTAAGTATTTAAACTCTTGCTTCATTTCGGTAAGATTGGGCTTCTTGTGGACAAAAGATAAGTAAGCAGCAGAATCAGAACCCGATTCGGGTCCCTAGAATTGAAAATCGGGTCCCTAGAATCAGAGAAAATTATCACCGGGTCCCTAGAATCAGAGAAAATCGGGTCCCTAAAGACCCATATCGGGTACCTAACATTTTTCTTTAAAATAAACCCTGCTTGAAGATTTAATTTGTTTGTTCCAATCTCTACGTGTAGCGCCTGGAGCAGCATAAATGAATAAATGAAAAGATGTCTTGTGTATAGCACCGTAGCACCAAAGTGAAACAGGAAGACCAAATGTAAAAATTCTTGTAGGCGAATCAGTTTTCCTTTATATTTGTCGTGGGAACAGCATTCCACACCTCTTTTTTAGCAATACCCCTGCCTGCCAACAACAATTTTTGGACAAAAGTTCAGCTCAACACGAGATCAGATGCTTTTTTATCGGCCATTATTCTGCTATCTCTAACAATTTTTTTTCAACCTACTGTGCGGTAGGCTCTTTCGAAAATTGCGTTACCGCGTTATAGTCGCATTTCGTACAAAAAATGGAATGGGTGAAAATTTGGTCAATGACTAACTGCAAATTTCGCGTTTCCCGCTGTGACATGGACAAATATTGTCTGATAATTTCTGTGCACTTGTGATGCAATAAACACCTGCTAAGTCAAAGTGCCAGCATAATTACTGCTTTCGCGTTTTTTGGCATGTATGCCTCTACGCGTACCCCATAAGTTTTTTTGGGGGGAAGGGAAAGCTATGCTTGTTTTCGAAATAATATACCTTTTTTTCGACCTTCAAGTTATTTTCTATGGTCTAATGTCTTCGATAATCAAGAGCATTTTGTTTTAAATAGT
>JGI24159J19872_10001237_pt1 | contig 27475 bp, 17 predicted proteins | sample Ectturendosymbi4_FD_19872 | JGI IMG/M metagenome (IMG submission 19872)
TTGCGAGCATGATCTCTATTGTTGCTTGCTGCCACGGTGCGAAGCTTTGCGCACATGCCGCTCGGGATTTCCGATCGCAACAATATCATTCAAAAAAATCTGAATGCTATCATACTGTTCGGTGTGTGCTATAGCGATTTGACGGTTTATATTGCCTATGTGCAAGAGTACTGCTTTAAACTAAGAATCTCCTCGCCACAGGCCGCCACCTTTCCACATGGCATTCTCACCCAGACGGCCTGTAAGGAAAGTACGGGTCTCTGTTATCTGGCTTTGCCCTTGGGAATGCAGAATCAAAGCATTGGGTTAGCGCTATACATATTCTTAATTTTATTATTACTTTCTGGTTCCTGTATAGCCTTCAACACAATAACAAAATACAGAGTTATTGACAGCAAGCGCAAAATTTTGATTTGTTTGTACCTCATTCGTGAATATTAATAAAGCTGTATTTTTGTGTTTACAGGCTGAAAAAGTGACTGGAATTGTTAATACTTTTATGAATCCTTGCTGAAACATTTATGCTGCTTTGAAGTTGCAGTATATCGAACACGGGTTTGATAATACAGGTAAACAGGTCCTCTGAGAGAAATTTTACCAGGGGTCACGAAGACTGACACTGGGCCCCCTTATTTTCTTGGCAGTGGTGCCACTCCTAGTGTTTTTCCACTAGATCTAGTGTTTTTTCGTTTCATCTAGTGTTCTTGTTTATTTTTGTGGCTATCTAGTGTTTTTTATGAGTGAGCTGAATGTAATTAATTGCACAGTTTTGTGTAGTTGCAACTGTAATTGAGACCTTTTGATTTAAAGAAATTGTAACTTGTTAAAAATGCTTCCTAACTAAATCTTAAATACACAAGACAATATAATATGTTGTGATTCAAACAGCTGCGAAGTCACTTGGTCATCTGTTAAAAGTTTCACTGACCTGTACAAACAAACACCAGCGTTGCTGCTATCTGCCGTTTTCTTTGTCTCTGGTTTCCAATGAGTTTGCACAATGTCTATGGTTGGCATTGCAACGCATTTTCACTGTGTGTTAGTTTGCTTTTGTAGTCTACTGCTTTTTTGGTCAGTGTAGTGTTTTTTTAACATGAAATCTAGTACTTTTCCGTAACAACAGAGTGGCAACACTGTTCTTAGGCCCTCGTCGAAACTTGTATAGTCTGTTTGTATAGTGATCAGAATGAGATGTCATACTAAGATTTACAAATAGATTAATTGTTATACTGGCAGTTGGCGTACACTAATAATTTTAGGCTTGATTATAGAAAAACTGATCATGCGTACTTTAACTTTCCCAGGCCTCTGCACCTACCGGTCCCGGGTACGATGTACCTCTTGTACACCCTCTCGTAGGCGCTGCAGGTAAAGAAAACGTGTCTTGATAAACAACGACATCATGAATACTTAAACAAGGTTTGCAGCTTTGCTCAGCCACTATTTTTGCAAAATCGTATCGCAGTTAAGACAATTCTGCCTCATCGTAGAACGTGAGATATCTTAAGTATGTGAAAGTCAGTGCTGTGTGGCGGCGCAGTCGTACCTGAAACTTCTAACTCCTGGATAATCCGCATGACGCCACATGGATGGAGAATTGTTGTTTCAATGTCGTCCTTGAGCTACTTGATACCACCTATATGCTTCTTGTACATTTTTGTGAGCCACGATTGCTTTGCAATGAGACTGCAAATGTTCATGGAGCACTTTGAGACTTCGTATCCACTGCTGAGCCGAACGTGGTTGGCTTCCACATTGAGACATGGTTCCGCCAAAACACTTGACTACTGCGTACTATTGCAGTAATGTACAAAATAAAATGATGGGCTGGAACTGCCAAAATATCGCCGAACTGCGACCTTGTGTGACATCAAATTAACAAAGTTCATGCACTTTTGATTTTTTGCGAATTGCACCAACTTCACGAGGACATTATTGACTTAAACGAGCTTCAAATTAAACCAATTATTACGATTCGAGGTAATTGCAAGAGTAACTGCCTGCACTTGAGTGTGTACAAATGAAGGATATTTAATATTTATAGCATTCAGAAATAAATGACCAATGTCTTTCGGGATTTTATGAAGTTATTTTGAAAACAAACGATTCTTCTTAAATTATTGTTGCGTCTCTTCACAGAAGTGAATTGGTTAGATCTCAAAAAATAATCTACTTTTAAACAAATTACATGTTTTTTTGAAGTTTTATCATACCAGGGGCGGAGATAAGTTAAGATTTTCACACAGGTACTTGACTATTTTTATTTGTTTATATTTTGACAGTTTTTCCTAAATTTTTAATTGTGTAGGCTTGTCTGAAGTCAAGTTGTATCGAACCAAAACCGTAGCCAGAAAGTCTTCAATAGGAGGTCTGACCTAACTATTGACAAACTCCACTGGTTTATATTGTTCCATATTTCAATTTGGGGGAGCTCAGAGCATTGTTTGGGAGGCTAAGCCCCCCGTGGCGACGGACTGCATCTAACTAAAGTTAAACGATTATGAACCTGCATTCGTGCAAAACATTTGTTTCTGCGAAGAATTTATAATAAACGTCCACAGCAACCCGGGTCTGTAACCTCAATTTCGCAGTTGATCCAGCATTTCCAGCCACAACATGATTTTAACCTGACAGAAATTCTCACAATCGCTTTTTTCTGCTGCTTGAAGTTTTTAAAAATATGATTGCTTGCTTGTCTAATACAGCTATGTCCACCCCGCGGCTCGCATGCGGCCCAGTTCAGGTTTTCGCCGTAGTATAAGTTGCCTAGATACTGACAACCTGTCCTTATTTTTATAATCTTAAATTTAGCATTTTTGACGCAGGTGGTTCTCAGTGCCACTTTATCACGTCGGTATGGCGTGCTGAAAGATTTTCATATGTCCACTGACATCTTGGTGCAAAACTTTTTTACCAGTTTTCTGATTTATCACGCTTAACGGAGTGGTTGAAGGTGTCAAACAGTTGTTGCCAATGCAATTGTGATTCGAACGCTTTCAGTACATCAGCTTATTGAACTAAAAAAGTCATTCAATGTGCGGCCCTGGTTAAAATAGCGACAAAATTTTTGGCTCGGTAAGCAATTTCAGTTGGCCATATAACTGATCTAATCTATTTGTATCCACACAAACCTGCCAGCCTTCATAAACAGATTTGAGCGACAAAGCGATTCGACGCGGGCTTCAAGTACATGCTGGGAACGAGAAGGAATGCTAACGGCACATCGCTCGAAGCACAGCAACTTCGCAACAACTGATGTGCGGGATTTTGCCTTCCAACTTTTTTTCTGCCTCACCACTCTTCACCTTTTCCTCATACTCAACCCGCCCCAGAGTCAAACAGTGGCATCTGATCAACCATGCTTCCAGGTGTAGCAAATATAATTTTGTGGCCACGCCCCATTAGCGAGGCACAAAAAACGCATTGGCAGCTTAACATACATCACACGGTCGCTCACACACCACTCCACGCTTTTACTGTCCTTTGTCAGATAGTCTCGCACCTCCGACAACAGGGGGGCAGTCGAGCAAGGGTCGGGGGGGAGAGAGGAGGATGCAGCACGCGCACAAACAGGGAATCCTTAACAGTGTATTGAAGCAGTGCAGGTTGGCAACGCGAAACGCGCAATAGTATATGACATCCATCGCTACAGTGCACACGACACAGCAAAGTGGCTACGCAGACAAGCAACACGCGAAAGAAACAGGCGAACCCGTGGGGAAAAGCGCAGTGAACGAGTGTCGTCTGTCGATTTTTACCCACGGGGACTTTCGAAACAAACAGTCGACAATCTTTGCGACAGCCAAGAAAAAGCCGAGGACCGCGGCGCGGTTCTTTCATCGTCATGCAGTTCACAAAACTGCTCGTGCCTATTTGCGTGTCGCACTCTTTCAGATCTCCGTCGATCTGCACTGCGCTTTCCTGTACGTCAATGGTCACGCAGCATAGCTCTTAACGCGCACAAGTGAACGTCACGGCTGAACTCAACCGGGGCGTACATTCGTAAGGATGACAACTACTGCACCATCAACCGTACGCTTTGTATTTGTATTATTATGTATGTATTATGCATGTTGCATATGCAAGTTAGGTAGAAAATACGTGACGTATGCTGCCCAGGTTAAAAACGCCGGCAAAATAGTCATTCGACTGACATTTTTTACAGGTACCTCGTTGTTGCCTTCGTATTTTTCGTGCCAAGCCATCCAGTCCAGCTCGTTGCTGTTGTCGGAAGCTTGGGCGAGATTTTTTCGACATTTTCACATCATTTCTGCCCGATTTCAGTTTCCTTCGAAGGGCGTTCCCACACACACAGAGAAGGGAGGGGTCAAAACGCACAGACCGCACAATGCGATCAGCGAGCGGATGCGGTTTTTATAAAAATCGAGCCTGCACTTTAAAAAGAAGAACAACGTCGGAACGGTGCCGAATCACAATCCTGGTTTCAGTTCGAAAAACAGCAAAATAGGAACGATTTTGAATTACAAAGAAAGAAAAAAAACAAAAACGACAGGACTGCGAAGGGGTCATATCGCCCAGCAACAATCGGGAACAACATATTTCGCCTCATGAAGCAAGTAAGTGCGGGCTCTACAACATCGAGCAACAACAAAATGTGACCGAGGCCTACGACCCACACATCCCCGGGTGGTCTACGACCACAGTGAGGTTGCCTCACACACATGGGCGTCGGAAGAGGGAGGGGGTGGAATTTCTCCACTGTTGGTTCCCCCCCCCGTTATGGAAAATCCTTCCGATGCCCATGTTCTCACACACTTTCAAACATGCAAATCAAGTGCACGCGCGAAACGCGTCGCTGGCTGGAGCGCCGTCAATTGCAGCTGACTCCAAATGAAGTCTTAAACAACGCTGCGAGTCGTGAATTAATGGACGACGTACGTCAACGACACTTTGTAAAAGGACCGGGCCTTGATGCGGTCAATTCCACCACTCGTCTCAAACTTCAGTTAACGCCGCATGTTTACCATGAAGATTATTATAAAAGCCTTGCATTCATTTCAGTCATCGTTTGCCGGGAAGCCGAGAAAAGTCTTACGGAAAAGCTCCTCTTCACTTCAAGCGCCACGTTTGTCGGGACATCCTCCGTCGCTGTGACCTTCACCACCGGGCGCCACCGGAAATGGCGTCAGATTAGGCGTCATGTTCCTGCCCGGCCGTTGGCGGATGGTTCCAAATCGTCCGTTTCAGAAGCAGGACCGTTGACGGTGACCGGAGTCGCGAGATCAGCAGCTGGAGCATCGACGGCGTCAGAGTTTTTCGCGCTCCCGGGATTCCCCGCCGTCTCGTGCTGAGCGAATTCCCAGTCCAGGTCGCTGACGTCACCGGCCATTTTCAGCTCGTCCAGGAGTTGGGTCATGCTGGAGAAGCGAACCGGTAAAGTGGAAGCGGAAAAAAAAACACCTGACGAATGGCCCGGCGGCGTGTTGCCTTCGCGCGACAATTTGGCGCCAACGAAGGTGGTTGCAGACGAGTGCGACAACAAACTTTACTAAAATTTATGTGAACAAAAACTTCGCGCAACAGCAAGTTCTTTTAGGCGATTTGAAAAAAAATTGGTCAATGACACAAAAACAACCAAGGGTGTGAAGAGTTGTTCGCCCCGCGTTTATGAACAACTACAAGATATCGCCGCCACAAAACGTTCCCAGCCAAAGCAGGAAGCTAAGCCATTCACAAAAAATACCGAGCCATTTTAAAACTACAACTCGAGTTTGAAACGAGTGGTCACATCTTTGATTATGACGAAGTCGAAAATTTCGGGTTCAAAACGAAGCTTGCACCAAAACCTTTGTTTTGTTGCGTCGGGTAATTCTGCGCTCGTGCACGGCAACTCCTGGGCACAATAAAACAAACAAAGAATCGTGCGCGGCTACTCCTGGCACGTCCTCAGTGTAGATTGGCCTTAAGAGGGGAGGGAAAGGACTTGTGTATCGCCTATGCGTGCTGTTGGTAGCAACACGGAGTTCCACGCCCTGTTTTTGTCTGTCCAGCAAACGCTCAACAACTGAACCCGACGACGGGATAGAAACTAAGAACCTCCTCCAACACGCCATTTACCGCCCGAACAATCGCGCAGAAAAGACAACAGCACTTCTTTCATCAATCCAACCTTAGTTAGGTCCGACCTACCTTTGCAAGTTCGCATCCCATTCTCTTTCCCTTTCCCTTTCCAAAGGTTCGCTGTAACCAACAGAGCCGCTTAACGACTGGCTCTCCACCAACGTGGCATGCATGTTGCTCATTTCAGCCTGTGCAGAGCAAACAAACGCCCATCGTGGTTAATGCACATTCAATGAAGGTGGCGGCCACTGCAGATTTTCTGCCGAGGTTTCACTAAAGGGATTTCACCGGAACTATAACCACGATCGCTGCAACCATCTTCTCGACAAAAGGTATTGTGACGCCTGGCGTCATCACGACATTGCTGTCAATGTTATGGCGGCGGTTATGCCGGATGTTGGTCTGATGATGAAACGTGGTAATAAATGTTTGGTGATGAAACACTGTACTATCTCTCTGAACACGACACGCAACCAGCCCCAGTCAACAGCATGATTTTCTGCATCTTTTATATTTTTCAAAAGGTTGAACGGCTTCGCAGTCGATGCGCGTGCCCCAACGTTTGCTTCTGCCAGCGCCAGAACTACGGCAGCAAGCACAGGCAGAAAAGTTCAAGCACGTGGACTTGCCTGTGGGAAAACGCACGACTTGCATTTAAATTGAGGATCTGCATCAGCTCGCGGCAACAAACAAACAAATGCGATTTCACGTGAAATGAATCTCGGGTTAGAACGATAATTAGATTGTCTCGTCGCCTACCTTGTGGCTTTCGACAATTGTCCAGACGTTCCTTTGGCGTTCCTCGTGAGACGACCAGAGGTTGTTGGCCCAGTCTTTCAGCATTCGAATGTGTTGAGGCAGTTGCGAATTCCGTTCGAAAATCATCCTGTGGTAGGGCAGGAGCTTTCTGTCGGAGGAAAAAAGTGTGGCCGAGTGAAGCTTCAAAGCAAAGCGCCATCGGAGTGGGTTTCGTGCTGTTGTCGTTCGGGCGATTTCCGCAAAGCGAATGGAAAAACATCGAAAAAGACTTACCGTACTCGATCGCTCAAAAAAACACGAACAAGCCGTGCAACGACCCACAACTTGCTCCCGCAGACGCATCTCGTCGTTGAATGCGCCTTCGCGTCATGACCTTTTTTCGCTATTTCTTTTTTGCAGGAAACTGTTGATACGAGAGCAAATGGACGACGAGGAAGAGGACGACCAAGAAAAACGTGGAGAAGGCAGGAGGAAGAGGAAATCAGGAGCAGTGGTCTGTGTCAGGGGCGAATCCAGGTCAACAGCGCAACTCGGGATCATCGCGCGACTGAACTTAGCTTATAGGATGCTGACTGAATGCAACCGTTCGAGGCTTGCATTGCTGAAATTTCCACTCGCTCTCAGTTTGGCTGGCACTATCGTTGCTTCGTGACGTCAGTTACGTAACAATGAATAAGAAGTTGTCGTGAGAACTCGTCTATTGTTACAGTGCGTAACCCACGTCACAGAACAATGATAACGCTAGTTAGTTCTCTGCGTACTAGGCACAATCGTATGAGCCCGAGTTGCTGTATTATTTTTCGTTCGTTTGAAATATTCTCGAACAGGAACTCTCATTGGATTGGAATTCAAAGTCAATGTTCTATGAAAATCCACTGCTTCAAAAAACATTCAATCTCATATGAATTGTACTTTAAAAAAATACTTAATTGCAGAGGGCAGCTCGGCTCTGACGGATGAGTCCGAGTACACCTCTGGGTACTAGACTCATTCATATCAGCCCGAGTTACTGGACAAGTTTTCGTTCGTTTGAAATTATCCTCGAAAGGGAACTATCCAATGGATTGGCATTCGAATTCAATGTTCTATGAAAATCTATCGCTTAAAAAACATTCAATTTGATATGAATTGTACTTCAAAAATACTTCGCAGAGGGCAGCTCGGGCTCTAACGAATGAGCCGAGTAATGCGCGAGAGAACGTATTCGAGAGAACGCCTACTACGAAAAAAGATGAATGCAGAGCGCAGTCGGTTGACCCCTCGAAAGTATACAGAGAACCTATTGCTTACTGCCTGCCACGAATGCTGTTTTGTGATTCAAGTCACCAGCAAAACGAACACGAAAGGCCAGACATGAAACGAAAATGTATGAACACTGACAAGACCCAATGGTAAGGGACCAAGTTAGCAACCTTAATCAGTGAAGTAGGTGATGGCACAAATATACATAGCAAGCTCATGTTCTACAATATGAAGCGTAAATGACGACCCCCCCCGGAGTCGCCACTGGTCTGTGTCAAGGACGCTTGGAATTGGATAAAAGGTGGATAAAAGGACTGGGAATTAATTAGAAGGTCATTATTAGGTTAATCCGGCCGCCTCTGTATCTGGGACGATGCCGGATTTAAAACGTGTCCTGCCACTACTACCGTTGGTAGGCAGACTCACAACACAAAGTTTTACAATACATGGTTTTCCTTCAAAAAGTTGTTATTTTTATGCAATCTAAAAACTTGGCCAGTTTTTCATATCAAATGATCTTAAAGTTTAACAGCTTGTTGTCATAGAAAAGGCATTCACTTCAGTAGAACCGATGTTTCGTGCGTTTTAGAGTATTTGTCAAGCACAGTCGAGCAGAACTGTAGAACAGCGCGCATTTGTTAAGAGAATTCCGTAAAAAAACGCCAGAACAATGCAGATTTCGAAACGACACAAAAGCCCAAACAGAAAGGTTGTTTGTGTCGGGTCGTCAAGGGCATGGAGGGCTAAGGTCAGTGTCTTGTAGCATCGTTTAAAAAATCCTCGTGCCTTTGAAACTTTGAATTCCTCAGAATATTAATTACGATTGAGGCTTGAAAACTTGAGAAATAGCTTATACTCTAGAGCCCACATACGTTTGAACTCCTCAATACAATTTTAATGATTTAATGAATAACCTGCTAAACATTAAACTTGTTTAGTTTTATGCGCCTAGAGCAGTGATCTTCAACGCGAGCGAAATCGTCCTCCAAGAGACGATTTAGTGACTTTCAGGATTTCGAGAGCAATTTCAGTTCCCGAGTGGGGGAGATTTCTGCAGATTATACCACATTAAAATTTTGCAACATAAATCCAAGATTCACTACTTTGGAACCAAATTATTGATGCATTTTCGACTCCACGGTTAGAAACAAAGGTTATAAAGCAGAAGATATAGGATTGGTGACGTAACAATCAAATAACATTGTCTTGTGTAACGCAGCTTCACTATGCACTAACCATCCAAGGCCGCTGAAAAGCGTTACTGGTTGGGAGTCAAGCACTGCGGTTCTGAGAAAGATTATGAATTTGCAGATATTCTGAGTCTAATGTTTGAAATAAGATGAAAGAGAATACTGCACTGAGTAGTTTGCTGGGCTGGTTAACCCAGTCGTTGCATGAGCAACATCAAAAAAGTGCCATCAAGAAATAACCATTGCCAGCCTGTAGATATCAGCATGCGCGGGAATTTCGACTACATGCCTTACTTCGTTTTAGTATACTTGTGTTGGTTGAAGGCGACTGATACTGGTACCTATGAGCTATCGGAAAATACTAAATCAGTACCTCCTTTTTTGTAGTTACTCAGATACCCACATCTCAAACGATTAGAAATTTTTTGGAACATCCTGTATTTTTGACCTGCCTTAATACATTTTAATAAATCCGCACAAAATTTGAAAATCCGACAAAAATTCAAAAACCGCCAAAATTCGTAACAGGAGGCTTTTCTGTTGTTAACAATATTTGCAGTTGAGTCGAGTATGGAATGGGGGAGATGGATTTTTTGGGTAGTAACATTACTATCGTGGAACCTAAGTGCAATCCTGGACTTGGAACACTGTCTTAAGAAAAGTTTACCACGTTTCTTATGTTATTTTGATAGAAGAAAAGATTCTATTTTCAATTAATGCATATTCCCACGCGAATTATCTATTGTAAGGCGAACAAACGACACGGCAAAGTAAATGTCACACACGACACCCCCACGACGGAAAAGGTTTGGTTTATTCGCGCGGCTCAGGTAGTATGACAATTAAATTACCGGGCCGGGGTTGCTACAGTTTTTACCCTTGTTTTAAAGTTGGCTGGTAACAAAAACAACGAGAAGTACGGCTCATTTTGCTCTAGACTGACAGCAGTACATCTTGGTCACCATTAGCAAAATTGCTTAGACAGCGCTTTAAATTCTACCGCATCATGTTCATCTAGGACAGTGGTTCTTAATCTGGGATAAATTTCATCTTCTAAGGGGGTAAACTTACTGAACCATAAATTGTAGCCAATGCAAATCTTTATAAATCATTCTAAACTGTAGTTTGTTAATTTAGTATTTTCAATAAATGAACACCACTCAGTGTACTGGGGGAAAATCTGGTAATCTTGTTTGATAAAAGGTTAAGATATGTAAAAAAGGTTAAGAACCACTGGTCTAGTAATCGAAAGTCAACAACCTGGGCCGAAAATTCCTCGCGGGTTTTTCACCAAATTTGCCAGCGCGTGAGTTCAACAAATTGTCGATTTCGCCAAAAGCTCTGGAGCAAGGGTCTTTGCGAGGGCAATGGCGGGTTTTCAAGGGAGGAACTTTGTAGAATAGCCCCTACATGATCTACGAAAAACGCATTTTGGCGCAATGTCTTCGATGCCCCCCCTCGAAGCGTCAGGTTTGGATTCGCTATTAAGAAAATTGATCCCGAGCAAGCTTGAGTACCCCCCCGGCACGTGATACTTGTATGCAGAGAATTGGCAAAGCCAAAATCTTTCCAGGATTACGTTTCGATGCTTGTTAAGTTCTAACCTGACCAGCACCTTGCACTGCTTCATACAACCAGTCGTGTTGAAGTTTCATTTTGCGGTCTACTATTTAATGTGCGTTCGCACGCGACGACCTACATACGGCAGCTTTGATTCATTTACTGGTGTTGATTTCGAGTCCTCCACAGGTCTATAGCTCTGCGGGCGAAGATCAAGCGTTATAACGCTCAATCCACTATACTGAGAGCATGGACCACAACTGCGAGTTGCCAAAGTGGCGCGCGTATTTCAGTTATTTTAACAGGCATTTCGTGATTACGTCGCAGCGGCGTGCTACTGGTTTATACGACGAAAGCTGCGTCACAGGTGCTTATTGGCAAAGCTGCGTTATCAGTGCCGTTGCAACAATTCGTACTCCACTCATAGTTTTTTCAATGTATCCACAGACCTAGCAACCAGGGTTGCGGAGTCGGAGGTTTTTGGGCGGAGTCGCATTCCTAACAACACTGGGAGTCGGAGTCGGATTTTTTGTCCGACTCCGGATTCCCAGTTGGATGATTTTTTACATCACACTCCTAAATTGGGAATTCCTGTTGAAATGGTACAATTTCTTTTGATCGTTGAATCAGAAATTTCTTGCTGTGTAGCACGATTTCAATTGATTTTAAAAGCCAAATTTCGTTCCCTTTATGTAAAGGAGTCGGAGTCGGACATTTTAGTCAGAGTCGGGAGTCAGAAATTTTTGAAAGTTTGAGTAGGGAGTCGGATTTTTTACCTCCGACTTCGCAACCCTGCTAGCAACTGGTCAACGTGCGTATTTGGTTGCGTGGCAGCAACTCGTCACTTCCAACCAACAACAGAGGAATGTGTGACGTGGCTGCAAAACGCGTTCGGTGAAGTTGGCTGTTGATGTGCTTGAAATGTGCAATGCCGAAAATATGCCCGCCCAAAAATGCGTCCAAAGTTGATTTCATTCTTATTCAACAGGCACCCATAAGATTAACGAAAACTGCGAGACATTTTTGGCCAAGACGTATTTCTAGGCCTGGTTTCAGGACATACGTGATTTGATCCGAGTAGTCCTTCACCACTTTCGTCACCGCATCGACCGCTGGAATGACGGTTTGGTCGATCAGCTTCCAGACTGCATCGGCTGCAAAAGATACAGTCGCGTGATACATAGAGTCAAGAAAACAACACAGAAATACAGGCGTGCGTCTCGATTTGCGAAGCAATCAACTCCGGGTATTAGTCGCGGGCTTTTCGGAGCAACGCTCAAGCAGCTTCGAGCGTGACAACACCGTCGCGGCGCACACTGCCAGCGGGCGTCTTGCCTGCAACTAAGTCGTAGCAAGTTGCTGTTGAAACTAAGCGTTGCGTGCAGCTGCTACTTATTACATGGTTTCGTCACAAAAAAGGAAGTATTTCCAGCCATACACGAACTCTTCCGGCACACGAGCATGACAGCAGAGCAACATAACTGTACAGTCACTGTTGAAGACGTCAGTGCTGCCCCTTTGCATACTGCAGCGTCCGGCAAATGTTGCCGGACGCGAAGTATAGTTTAGATGGTAACGGCAAGCTTACCTGCATCGCAAATGTCGGAACGAATGCGCGGTCGAATTCTGTCGTACTTTTCATAAGCCTCTATTGTGCTGGGGGGAAAAAAACAAAGTTTTAGCACAAAACAAGTGGAAAAAACAGTTACAGCCAGGCTGTTTGAGTTTAAAACATAAAAACTCAAATTATTTCGACATTGAAGATATGTCAGATTGAGCAGCAACGCGAAATGTCTTCTACATGAAACTTGAGGATGAAAAGCAAGTGTGCACAAAATGCCTCAACTGTAGCTGTCCAACAAAAAGTCCAGAGGGCGTATCTAGAGAGTATAAACGGTGGGAACCACTGGGGCGCAAAAGCAAAACCCAACCACCTACGTTTAGTTCCACATTTACTTCTACGGACCCAACACAATAGAGTTTCGTAAAGACCCAGCACATTAGTCATACAACGATTTCTATGTTTCAGATGGCAATACCGCGGCGTGACATTTTTATGACATGAATAGAGGATGTAAGTTTACTGGTCATGGTTTAGCGGAAGCAGCGAGTCACGCGGACTAAGTAGGCTTTTGTCAGCATTAAAACCGCATAAAAATTTAAAGCCACAGGTCGTTTCAAAAACCACTTGAGCTGAAGCTGGTTTCGACGATTTTGAAGGACGCTCCGCAATTGTTGAAAAGTGCACTACTTTAGTAGCTGGTAACTGTTACTTGTATCCAATAAAAACGGGAACACTTTTTCTGACCTGACGAGCGAATTACGCGTCTTGTTGGGTGCGCTTTTGTAAAGTGCCACTGAACCAGGCTGCCTTTCATCGCTTTTCAAAAATCACGTTGCGTTGCGAGCCCCCGTTGTCCCGCGCGCAGACGAGAGATTGCGCGGCGCGGCGGAGATGACGTAGGCAACGAGAAACCGAACGCGACAGCACGACCAGTCAACGTCAAACGCCACAACAACTTCGAATGAAACACGATCACGACGCGCACGCGAAGTTCGCCGCAACACGGCATCGCGTCAGGCGAGACGCGCTCTCGCGAGAAGCTCATTTGCATTTTAGTTTTCAAACGATTCATGACCCGGGCAGGCGGAACTCACAACTTGTCGACGTATTGTTGGCGACGGGGGCAGGCATCGAGCCACGACTGGACCGTGGACGCCATGATAGTGATCGCCGCACGGTGGACTTTAACTTCATCTACAGACTTTGTTGCGCCCTGTAGGTTCAGACTCCAACTGTTGACTCGCTCCATTTGCGTACACCAGTTATTGTAGAAGTTGTCGTGGCCTGGAAACAACAGAGTACGTCAGAGAATCCGAACTGCACTTCTCTGTTGAGCAGAAAAAATATTTTACATCTCTGCATAAAAATAAATAATCTCCCTGCAGCGAGTTTTTCCTGACAGGCAAAGCCGTGGTTTGCTATGAGATGACGGGGAAAGTTGACAAAAGTTCGAAATAGCAAAAAAACATTTTAACGCACACCGGTGAAAATCTAGGCGCACGGCTCCGTAAGAGTGAACGTCAATTCAGTGATGTACTATACTAGTAGGACACTGAGCACGATTGAACACAACTTAATTTTACAAGGAATTGTTAGAAAGATTTCGCGACAACGCTGGAATCCACACCAACGAGCTGAGTCTTAACCACCACCGACCGAGTCCCGAATTTTGAACGTTACTTTTACGCAACGGGTTCAAGGATTGAACTATTTTTATGCTTCCTCACCTCCTTTTGCCCAGTGGCAATTGCCATAACCCTGAATAACCTGGTTTCCCTATTTTTGCCTTCTAAGTCGTCATTACCCTTGGATCGCTCATTTTTGCCCCGAAAATTAACCAACGCGGCTTTCATTCACCTGATTTTGATATTTTCTTCACGTTGCTAAAAAGTGTGGCCGCCTCCCACCAGTTGCGCTGCGAGCGCATTAGAGGAGTGCTACTTGCTCTGGCCAAAACAAACAAGTTTTTTACCACAAGATACGGTCTATTCGAGCCGAAAATAAGCAGTTTAACTTGGCTCTGTTTATTGATGCACACGTTTGCTGCAGAAACAAACGTCCAAGTCTACGGTGAAGCTTGCAAATCAAGGCCGGTAGTTGTACAGCACGACACTATTTTCGTCACATCACAAGTAGGAGTCCCTCTTCAATTGCTTCAGCCAAGTTTTTTGCGTTGCTGACTGTAACGGTGTAGAACTGCTGAACACGCGCATTTGTGGAGTTTATAATTTTCTTCAATGAGTTGTTTTGTAGCGCACATTTGTTAACTTAATGGACAAAACAACGCGGTTTGTAAAATCCTGTAAAAACATGGGATTCGGGCGATATAATACCTGCACGAACTTCTGCCCTAAAATGCCATTCACGAATTTTAGAAGTGGGCGTGAAATGGGGTGTAGCTGACACGGTCCGCTGGTCCTTTGCAAAAGACAACACCGCTATCAACTCACGCTTGTCATACCAAAGTGAATTCCTACGGCTTATTTCTACTTCCGGCCAACTAACATTTTTCGCAGCCTTTACTTGGCAATGGCGAAGCATGTGGTTTGCTTCTTACGCATTAAGAAAAAGATAACTGGTCACGTTCGTGTCCATGGTAAAGCATCTCCTATCACAAAAAGTCAATCTTCAGGTAACTTATGCTTTCAGCCAAAGTGATGAAAGATCAAACGAAGCAAGAAATTATTTCGACTACAACACATAGAGCTAACTAAAAAAATTGTTTTGAATTTTGCAGGATTAGAAGGCAAAACGTGTTTCATACTTTCATAAAAACTAACGCTGAAAGCTCCCCCCACCCAGGCAACTGGAGCAGGGTTGAAAAAACACGAGCTGACGCTATGTATCACGAGTGTGCAATGGACACAACGCAATGCCAGTTTGTAATGTGGAAATGGGCTTTCTTGCGGCAAGCATTGCATGCTTGTCTGCAAAGTTATGACAATGTATCAGAAAGAATAATTGCAGCCAGGGACGGATTTAGGGAGCGCGGGGATAGTTTTTGGGGCCCCATTTGGACGCTTGTCTTGAAATGCGGGAAAGCATGCCCCTCCCAAGTGTAGTCCCCCTCAAAATTTTATCTTTTGTGGTGCCGACTTTGGTTCTACGAATGCCTTAGATCTTCAACAGAAATTAAAGCCTTTCCTACATTCTTCTCCTTAGCAAATGGCAATGCGATCTTTTCTTGGAATTCACAGCTCTTCCATGTGGCTCAGAAGTTCTGTTAGTTAAACTTTCGGGATTTCTAGCTTTTTTGTAGGTTCATTTTACGGATGTATACATTTTCATGCGGGACCGTGTTGCCGCCCTCAAAATTATCGTCTTGTCGATCTGATTAGCTGTACGTAAACTCCGTTGTTATAGTAGCCACATATTTTATGGACCAAACAAGCACAATCCATTCAGTGGACACAGGGTTTATTTATGCCGTTTTTAAGTTGTCATTTTTCCAATCAATGCAAAATATAGTGTTTTAATCCTCTATGCCAGCGGTTTTCAACCTTTTTTTATGCAACGACTCTTTTTGCAACCCACTTTAACCTAATGACCCCCTTCCGAAACTTTCCAGTCAGGCATATGAAATGCAGTTGTGCTGGCACTGCAGAAAATCACAATGATTAAAAAAAACATACGCTGTCACTGCCATGTTCAACAAAGACTCATCCGTTAAATTCACGCACATGGCAGCATCAGTGAGAGAGACCTGTGCCGTATTCAAATCACTCCACAGCACAACTCATGGAAAACTAGAATAACTCCCAAGTTAGCTGCCACATTCAGATATCTAATTTACAAACACAGCACATTCTTACGTCACTAAGTTATTCGTGCGATGCCAAACGCAACAGTACTGTGATGGTCATAATCACACTTAAAAACAATTTCGAATGAACAAGTAGGCCAACGTTTTTGCCAAGTGATCCTTTATTTTGGCTACGAAAAAAGGTGGTTCCATATAAGAAAAATAAAATATAGAAGTAACTATGAATATTTTTATCAGAAGCACTTGTTCTAGCTCATTTAACTAACACTTAGAGCTTCAACAAGCAAGCTCTGTATACTGGCAATCCAACTGGAAACAGCTAAACGTAGGGGACACGTAGGCTATTGTAGCAAAATAACGTCACTTTGTGAATACTTCGTTATTAATTCATGAGCAAAGTGAGGTATCCGTATTTTTGATCCCCCCAATCAAAATGTCTGGCTGCACTACTGCTGTAAGTAATTTTGTTAAAGCACATTTGAAAGCGTTACAACAGGTAGCCCTCACTAGAACAAGCAATTGTATCCATGAAGAAGAGGGCAAATATATAAGCGTCTGCATCCAAATGCTTGCCACCAATATATCCAACAGTTCACAGCCTTTCACAAAAGTTTTTTCGTGCCTTCAGGCAGGCGAAGTTACAAGTTTTTCGCAAGTTAGTATGGCCGCAACATCAGATTCTAACGCAAGACTGCCAGACACTGTAGAACACCGATGAAAAGCAGTATAGTAATTTTATATTGCGTAAAAAACAATATTATCGTGTTGTTACTGTACTGACTGATGAGTCTTGAGGTTTGCATTTTGTCTCGTTTCAACGTAAATTGTAAAGTTCAGCCTCTGCGCAGTTTCCCAAATTTTAAGTTAGTAATGAGTCGTCATAGGAAGGAGTTGTGCGAGGCCCTAGGTCATGGCCTATGCGTAAATCCGTCACTGATTGCAGCGCAGTAAAAAGAGTCACCAGGCCGCTACTTTGCAAGAGCTGCCCCACTCGACTGGTGCTGTGATTGCAGCAAACAAACTTTATTCACATCTCACAAGCAGATTTTTACAAAATGTGAAACCCTGCAACCGTTCAACTATGTTTTTTATTTTTGTTGATCGCAATTGGCGACAGGCTAAAGCAGGGGTCTCAAACTCGGATTGTTCCGAGGGCCAAATAATGACTTTTATTAGGAAGCCCTAGGGCCTCATTATAACGTTGACGCAACAATGGCGGTACCTAAACCTTACCAGAAACAGCTTCTACAGCCTCGTTTCCTGCGAAAGGTATCATGAGTTGTGGGCAAGTCATTTCTAGGCGTCTCTACGTTCGGTTGAAAGGAACTTGTTCACTGGCTGGCCGAGCGCTTTCAAACATATCGAGTATCAAATCTGCAATGATTGCTCGCATGAAAGTGTTGGAGGTCAAGTGAAGTGCGAGTGCGCGAGAAGCTCCAACCAAGCGCTTGACTACCGGCGCAACGGAAAGGTTTCAAACAGAACGCACTTTTAAGCATGCCTCGTGTTATCGCCATGATCGTTGCATGGTTTGCAGCAGCAGGCGTCATGAGCTTGCAAGCACGGAATCAATTGCGTTTCAGCTATCAACTGCAGTAAGGATTCACTAAGATCAATATAAATCAGTGGCTCTTAATCCGGGGGGAGTCAATAAAGTTTCAGGGTGGTGCCTTACGTTCGACAACATGGAAAGTTTGATTATTTTTGCAATTTATCTACTGTCAGGAGGGCTTGAAACAAAGGACGATTAACTAAGAGGTGTGTGGTAAAGAAAAGGTTAAGAACCACTGCTATAAACGAAGATAAGTGCAACGACTGACCAAGACCGTAGCTCCTCTCGTCCGTGTTTCTGTACATGTGGATGTCGAATTGTATAGAATTCATGAATTGGTAGAGCTGACCGTGGTGGATGTAATAACATCGTTCGAGTTCTGCACCAAAATATGTTTTACAAGCTGATGTTGATCGCCGAACAAAAACGATACAAGTTTTAAACAGGGAAAGAGTTGCGTTTAACAGCAATACATCGTGTTTGATTCCACTCGTCAGCATTTCTGAAACGGATGAACAGTTTGCTCGTTTTGATATGTCTAACCAACTGGCCAGAAACGGATACGTAAGGTCGCGGGTATGGGAAATGCATTGCAACTGAAAACGTATCCTGATGAATGATTGCATTCATTTCATCAAAACGAGAATAGCGGTAGGTTATCACGCCAAGAGAGCTTACAGAAACGCATAAATAATGACGCAAAGTGAAGTTAGGCTCTTAGCGCGAGAAACACGAGACAATACAAAAACGCCAAAGCAGTTACCGACCTTCTCAGCACGACCACGCTCGCAATGCCAGCTTCACCGCAAAGCATCCATTGCATGCACAATGTGCATATATCAGAAATCAAGCAAACGACTTGCGTAAGATACATACATTTAGTCTCAGCATTGCTTCAAATTATACAATGAGCAGATTTAAACAAAATTCATGTTTACATGCAACTTGTCTACACAAAGGTGACGAGTTTGAATCAATCAGCACATTTACTTTGATAGTAAATCTATTTGACCCAACACAACGCATCCTCAGTCCTAAAACTTATTCAAACAGAATCTTCTATTCAAACCCGTCGCCTTGGTGTAGACCGGTTACTTAGATGCAGATATGTGCAAGTTCGAATTATCGCAAAAAGAAAAAAGCAAAACCCCGTCGGCTGATTCCTTGAAAGCTTACAGAAAACACAGAGCTTTTAATTTATGATTCCAAAATCAGTTGATTGGAACGCACGGCAAAACATCGTTGGGAGAAACCCCATGACAAAACGGTGTTGACAAGTAGAAACATTCATTAAACACAGCATTTTGTTTTCGGTTAAAAACATCTACTTCATAACATTTGGAGGAAGCTAATATGCATGATATTATTTAAGTGTATGCTGTTCTCNAATGTTTTTGGGTTTTTTTGAAAGGACTCTTTAAAAAAAAGTTTGAACGAACAAACTACCCTCCANCAGGGCAGCTAGTTATCATATAATTGGTTCGATGCTTGACTGATATGATGTAAATATCTGTGCATCATTTGCAAATCGGCTTTCGCTACAAAAGAAACAACAGCTTAATTTGAAGTTTGAATTTGATGCGACAAGAATCCCTCAACCGTTGCTTTTTATTAAAATGAAGGATGACGCAGGTAAGAGCACAGCAGTGACGTACAAAATAAAGTAGTAAGGTTCCCCAGTCAGGTCGAATTCAAAATACTTGATGAGAACCTGTTGTTCGGAGCAACTTGCGGCTACGTCGACACACCACCGCAACTACGCAGCACTGTTGCTGCGTCATCGATGACGCCGCTGTTCTACCAGCGTCGCCCTCGTACAACTTGTTGTTATTATCGCGCCGGACTCGCAACATTGCATCCCCAGCTGTCTGCGTGACCGGTTCCTTTTTCGCTGTGCAGGGAATATTGTTACCGGGTGTTGCGCAACACGCTATTGTAGCTGAGTAACTATCGCAGTTCCTCTCGTCTTTTTCAGATTTCTGCTTCTTGTTGCGTTCGAATTGATCAACGCCTTGATTCTCCCAGTGAATCTATTCCGGGCCGTCGCCGCTTAATTAACTACAACGAAAGACGGTCCCTATCTCCGGTTGCGGAAACCGGTCCGGGTTGGGGTGTACCCGTACAGTGCAGAAGCAGGAAAAGCTTGTGAAGCACTGGCTTCGAGTTGATTTTTTTTTTCAAAATGCAGTTGAAGCAGCGAACCCGGCAGAAGCTTCGTTGAACAAATGACCTGCAGGAAACCTTGACCGATTTGAGGCTCGCCAGGTATGTACATCGATCCCGAATTCGTCCAAAGGATTGGCTTACCCGTAAAAGAACAACCGTCAAATGTCTGAATTGCGTCTGCGTCATTTCCCGCTTGAGTGCAAGGTTGCGTATGCGTTCTGGGGATATTTGCGCACTTTCCCCGCTACATCGACAAAGTTTTGAAGGAACTTGAGCGTCCAACTGAAGTAACGAAACGCCCGCTGGATATTACACCTGTTGGGGCGATTTCAATCGTTTCGCAAATACTTGCTCAATAAGTGTCTCACTCGTATCGACGAGCATAACCGTTTGCAGGTGAATGCGATGCTTCGAATTTTGCGTATGGTGGTGTTTTGAGAATTTTGCGTATGGTGCTGTTTTGAGAATTTTGTGTGTGGTGCTGTTTTGAGAATTTTGCGTATGGTGCTGTTTTGAGAATTATGTGTGGTTCTGTTTTGTGAATTTTGTGTATGGTGCTGTTTTCAGAATTTTGCGTATGGTGCTGTTTTCAGAATTTTGTGTATGTTGTTGTTTTGAGAATTTTGCGTATGGTGCTGTTTTGAGCCAAGGCAGCCGTCCTGAAACTTTTCCTTTCATTGGGAACCTGGACTCCAAGCGAGCGTCGCTATTCCAGCATCAATTCAAAAGGAAAGCTGCATCAGTAGAAGCTTTTAGCCGCAAACATTGTCACTCGCTACTTGTATGTTCCAAGATTTCCGCTGGTTAACGAGCTTTGTTCCTTTCATGCTTGATCCCGAAAGGCAAAGTGGTAGTCCAGTTTTGGTCCGGTTCTGTTCTCGTTACATGGGGGATAGCCTGATTTACCTCCTTTCTGATACGATTAACTTCACTCCCATTTCGCCGTCTTGCTCGATTAAAGATGTCTTCCTTCTGCAACCTGATCCCTCTCTGATCTCCTGTTCTGCTTGCCTCCTGCATGTCTTTCTTTTGTGGTCGACCCCGTTTTTGCACGACCCACCATTATTGCACCCAAAATAAATAAAAAAGAACCAGTTAGATTGAACGATGGCGAGTTGAATCGGGCGCGCTTTCGTGCGAAGCCAACCTGAAGAAAAAGTGGCGCCCGACGCCTGTGCAACGAGGCCTTTCCGGCCAGGTCAGATTTCGATCTCAAACCGATTCACGAAACGATTAGTGGCCTAGGTACTGCACGGAAAAGCTCCAATTTGCAAAACGCAAAAACCTTGACTGAACTGTCTTCTAATTCAGGGATCTGCAATTAGTTGTTCGTGACCCAGACCTTCCACTCTGGGTCGCGAAATAATTTAAATTTGCACTTTACATTTGCGATTCTCATTAGACAGCACATAAAACAGTAAATGATTGCGTTTATTCTAAGTTTCATACAATTTTGTGCAAGAAAATTGCTATTGCCAATAGCAGTCTTAAACTTGGTATTTAATTGTAAAGCATTTTTCACAAAATGAAGTGCTCATAAAATGTTTGGGTCGCGAGAATTTATAACTACTTTTTAGGGTCGCGCCAATAAGTATTTGCGGACCCCTGTTCTAGTTAAAGCCACTCTGTTCCACGTCATGGCACTTGGTATTGACGTGAAAGCAAGATCCGCGATTTGAATCGCGTCTTATTCCCATTTGACGTTTGGCAGGAAAACTTCGTGATTATCTGCAAGTGGATGGGGAGTTCGGACATTTCAATTCGCGGCACGTTTCCAACTGAAAAAGGTCCTTATATTTTCATTTGACACGGATCTGAGCTCTCGGTCGCTGCCTGTTATTGCCACGCCTCCACCACACATCAAAACGAATGCCCGATTCCCGTCGCAGCACGGTAATATCATGACGTCGCAGCACGGTAATATCATGACGTCGCAGCACGGTAATATCATGACGTCGCAGCACGGTAATATCATGACGCCACACGTTTGCTGCAAAGATAAGCGGGAGGTGCAAGGCGCAACAAGTTCGTAAATTCATCGGCAACGCAATAGATAGAAAAAGAAACAGAACACTAGTAAAAAAAAAAAAACTCACCTGCTGCGCTGTTTTCGTATCTGCTTCTGTATTTTTCGAAGCTGGAAAAGATGGCTTTCAATGCTCGCAGAACGTTGTCGCAGCTGGCTGAGGTTTTGCACAAAGCTGAAGCGCAGAGGCCGAGAAGGTGCTTTAAGCGTCGCTTCTGCAGGTCGGCCTGCGCAGGAATGAGAGGCCTTGCGTTTAACTTAACACGCACAACGCGCAAAAAACTAAAAAAAACTAAAAGACCGCCGGACGCGTAAAAAACGCCGAACCCACAATAATCCAGTTGAGCACCATGTTTGCAAACAATTTACGCAGATCGTATTTTAGCGCGCCGTTTATCGATTGCACAGGACATGCTTTCTCTGTTAAGTACTTCACTAGGAGGAACAGGGACGCTACGAATCTGCCCCAGTGAATTGGCCAGGGATCGATTCGCTCTGGGTCAAACACTCGGACTCAAATCCTGAACCACTCATGTTCTGCACCGCTTGTTGATGAGCGTTATATCATTAAACCAACTTCGCAGGATTTACGAGCAGAGTCCAAGATAAAGCCGAGACGAAATAAGCGCAAATCACGGGCCGATCCACGGATTGTGAAGCCGTAACAGCAAAAAAACATACTTTCGAACGTACTTTGTTTTCAGTGAAGCGCGCTGGCGGCCTTTAAGGCTGAACTTGTAAGTTGTCGAGGTAAGCATGTGCGATTGAATCAGATTGCATACCTCGATGGACAGGTCGCTATCTTTCTCGAATGCATAAAAACATTTCGGACGAATAAGGCGGAAGCCGGCACACGATGAAATATGAGAAAAATTGGCTGTTTACAAAACAAACCTGACAGCGCCTTAAAATTTGCCGTTGCACGCCGTTACAGGCAGAATGGTGATGCTTTAACACGGCCCGACTAAGAACGAAACGCCGACCATCCATGGTAAGGACTCAATGCAGAATTGTTCCCCTAATACTTACGTCGTTGGGCAAAGTTTTGTCCTGGTGGTAGCGAATAAGCTGATTGTCGATAGGAAGTCGAAGTTCGGAAGGCGGGGTTTGATAAGAAAACAAGTATAATAGCTTTTGACGTTCAGTCTGTGATAAATAATAAAGTATTTTTGTCAGCAGGCAACTCGCCGATCGCTTTTGATTAAAACCGACATGTTTGACAAAAACTGGAGCGACGCGCAGTTTCCGACGAAACACAAATCAGTTTCTTAACGCGAAACTACATCTAAAGGCATTAAACCGTACGACATAAGCGCTGATGTTGCGCTACAGCATCGGGTTGAAACAATTCTAACGTCATCTCATTTTAGCTTTGGTGGTGGAACGACATCAAACTTGTCGTTTCCATTCAGTCGCTCGAATCGAGTTTTGAAAAACCCTTCGCTCTGTATAACGATGGTTGAACCTGCCGGCGGAAATATTCGAATTGAACGGGACACCGCATTAAACACCCCGTGCCAATCTGGAGTCTTAAACTGAACCTCTTTCTGGGCCTCCTTGTTTTTTATAACATGAGTCCGCAGAGCACAGCAGCACTAAATGAGCCAAACTTAGTTGATGCTTCAGGAAGAACTTGAACCGGAGCCTGGTGCTCCAGTTCTTACGGAAAGGAGCTACAGTTGCAAAGTAGGAGAGAACTTTTGATTCTACTTCATAAAATATTAGTTTTCCTCACTTTCATGTTGCTTTAGGAAAGCGTTTCTGTAGTCGAATTCAGTGTTTAAATAAATCCACACTTTTCTTGAAACTAAGGCGGTAAGTGAGAGAAAATGCATGGTTTTCTATTAGAGTATGTTAAACTGAAACACAGCTCAGAAGACAAGGCAGGCAGGCGCGAACAAGAAAAACACCACTCAAAACATTTAAACACAAAAAGCGAGAGTATGCAATCGCAAATGCAATTCGTCGCTTTAAACAAAAATGCTCCAACGTACACCATTCGGCCAACACTGAACAGCGACTTTCTTCGTCGGGTCCGGAATGTTGCCGTCCTCGAACAACAAAATTTGATCGCTCATTTCGATGGAGCTCTCCTTGTGGATCCTCGTTTTCAGCAAATTCACGCTGGTTGTGTCGTCGATGGCAAAGGTCATCGTGGCGTGGGTTGCCGTGTTGTACACGCGGACGATCTTAGAAGAAACAAGATTATTATTATTTTCGACGAGACTTCAGGAAATTCTGCTTCAGCTGAAAAAAAAAAGATATCAGTGACTGGTTTTAACCTTTTCGCTAAGCATCTTTTCGAGATCCTCAAACCAAGCAGATTCGCCGTCTCGTTTCCCTCTTGCGTCTGGATTCAGTTTTAGCATCAGTTTCAACCAGTTTTCCAGCTTTGACGTAAAGATCGGGTTCAGACGATGAGGTTGCGGTATGTTAGTAGCGTAGGTAGGATGGGCCGCTGAAAGAAAATTGCACGAATGATTGGCAATTGCTCACATCACCTGGCGATTTTAATGGCAAAGCAATACTTCTGCGAAACATGGGAAGTCAGCGCGACGGTTTCAATGTCAAGATATAAAACGATCACCAATACACTTTTCGAAAAACGTATATTTCTCCGAAGAGAGCCGAAAGGTGCAAACGTTCACGCTGATACGTTTCACTTCGGCCCATGCAAGTTAAGGAAGTCTACGCAGGTATTTTGTTCAAATCCTCCTCCTGCCACGGGCGTGAACTCTTTTCGTGGCTTGGAAGTTGTAGACTCAAGAGTTTACACCAAACCTGGTCTCTTCAAACTTGTTTGTGTTCAAATTTTAAAACAGCCAGCCGCGTGTTTTAGTCCTCGATAATGATCTGCTGCCAGAAAATTCTTTCAAGAAGGTATGAAAGTATGTCACGCAAATTTTCAAAGACGAGCGGAGATTAAATTACCACTGGGCGTTGTACGTTGCTACTTCCGAGCACAATCGTACCAGCAACAAAACATTTGTTAAGTGCCACTGTTTGCCACAGGGGCAACTCAAGTTGCAGGCAGTGACGGCAATAATCAACAAACTCAGCACGCCTTGCGAATCTTGATCGACTCGCTTTGCGACTTCAAGGACTCCCGTTAAGGATGAAAGACAATGCGTAACCTGTGACGAGCATGTTCGCAATTATCATCAACAAGCCGTACACAAACGTTTTCGGCCGGTTTGCTGCGCCGTTCTTAAATCCAGTATATCAGTGCAAGAATTGAATGACATCTGTAAACCGCCTTATGTGCTGCTTGGATTTTCGAATCTTCAAACTCGATCATTTTGTGGGAGTGAAGGCTGATAGATTAATAGAAAAACTGGATACGCGATCGAACGATTGCAGATTAACAAAATCCTTTTGCATCTAACTTCAACGCTACTTGTTGAGTCATGGATTTTTCACGAAACAGGTGTTCAATCGAGTTATTCCTTAAGCTTTATGTGTTCGATGACTTTTACATGCGCTCCTGCCGAAAACAAGGTCCGCTCGAACGCTAAAATTAAGGTCTTCGAAGTGTTTTTTTAGCAGATTAACAAAGAAATTATAGATTAAACCTTCACCGCTATTAGTAGCGTTTTTTTCAAAAGATTGCAGAAACCACTGTTATTATTCTGCTTCCAGTTGAGCTTTGCTCTATCGTTACGGATTCTAACGACGCTCTGTGAAATCACAACGACGTCGTCGTTTGTCTGTTGCGTTGCGTAGCTCGATGTTTGGCGTCCGACCGTTTTGTATTCCAGTGAAAGCAATTATTTGGGAAAGACATATTTTAATGTTTTTTTTATTTTTATTTGCAACTTGTGTTCTGATTTATATTCATTTTAGTCTGAGTTTGGTTGCTTTCTCTGCCTTTCACCCGTAAGCGTTGCTTGCAGACTGGAGGACTGATAATGGGTTGTGAAGATGTGTATTGTTACGTGAAATCGATTTTCTATTAAAAAATTCGCTCTGACGGATTCAAACCCTTCACCCACGTGCAGACTAGTTGATTCATTGTTGTCAGACATTTCACTCCACACCAGCAGAAAGGCACGACGTTAAAACAGCAAGAAGATTTTTTCGACCTATTCACAGCAGGGCGGCACAAGACAGAAGAGCACACTGCAAGCGGTGTGTCTTTCACAGTCACGTACGGCCAAAACGTGGCTTGAAAGCGCAGGCTGATTTTACGTACTTTCGCAATCGTTGTTAACCGTGCATATGTGAATATCTTGCTTTCTGTCCCGGAGGTCGCTTAAAAAGCGTATCAAGTCTAGGTCCGGATAGAACGGTCTGCGTCCTGTTGCGCACTCAAAGGCGACCAAGCCAAAACTCCAGAAGTCCACTGTTTTGGTGTACCGCAAAGGCTGGATATTGTAGAACTCCGGCGCCTGCGGATATAAAGTTTATACATAAGCAAATCTGATCAGCACCAAGTTTCGCAGCTAAATCTCTCAGATTGAATTACTGGCAGAAAGGTACTGACAAATGTTTTGAATTGTTTGCTTGAGTCAAGGCTACATTGCATGCTTACAAGGTAGTGAAGCGTTCCCACAAAACTTTGCAGGCCACTTTGATCACTGAACTCTTTCGCATATCCAAGGTCAATCAGTTTGTACGCCATCTTGCCATTCCCATAATCTTTCAGCACTATGTTCTCAGGTTTGATGTCTCTGGGACGAAGAATACATCATTCCAACATTTTTAAGCGGTTAAATTTTTTACTATAAATAACTTAATACCATAATCCGAATCTGGCACATCTTCCCAAAGGAAACAGCTTTACATAATGCCCATAAATACGGTGAGAGTCGCAAAGCAACTGTTCATCGCTAAGTGCGTTACACAATACCCATAGCCTGAGTTTTTATCACAATACGGACACATTTGGCATAAGTATTCATTCTTGTTACTGCAACAGTTGCTGATTTGAGTTTGTTTGGTTAATTCGTTCCAACAGGCTGTTGTACACAACAACCAAACAGACCAGAGCACGACTGCGACAGACTAGTGCTTGAAGTGTGAACTTTTCAATGACACATTTTTTAAATTGAAGCAGCGTTTTACTCCGGTAATCAGACACATTAAACAACTCCTAGCAGTGACAACCAGACAAGAAAACAGCTGTCCCAAAAGGAATCGCTCATTAAAGAGCTGCATGCCACGAAGTGCTGTCACGGAAATACATAATACCAAATGATGCAAGCCAGTAAAATGGTAATCTCTCACATAAAAAGCGCGCACTATCGAGCAGTATTCCCTCATTGGTGCCCAAAACAGTGAACTACGAAAAATATTGGCTGATCATTCAAAACATCAAAGTGCAGCGACTGGTTAGCGTGAAACCTTGGTATATTTTTACATAAAAAGCAAAGCTTATTTATGTAGACCAGGGGTGTCAAACTCGTTTCAGTTCCAGGGCCACTTCAGACATATTTAATCTGAAGCGGACCGGACCAATGAAATCATTGCACAACATCCTGTTATAAGTAATGCCAACTTCCAACTGTTTTTATAACTTTAATGCAAAAATTTCAAGCTTATCTGAAAATGATTATTAGCACATTTAAGGAGC
>JGI24159J19872_10001238_pt1 | contig 27464 bp, 22 predicted proteins | sample Ectturendosymbi4_FD_19872 | JGI IMG/M metagenome (IMG submission 19872)
TTTTCTGTCCAAATTTGGCTTTCTTTTCATGTCCAATGCCTTGTGAAAAGGTCCTGACTGTGAGAAACTAAAATCTACGTGTGACAATTTAGGAGCTGTGTGCAGTTCAGATGTAGATGGCAAGCAATTACATGAGAAGAGTCTAGATTGCAAAATGCTGGTTTCAAGTGGTGTAACTTAAAATTATCGAGTCCTGAAGAACTCCTGACATTCTTCGAATTCCTTTGCAAATAGTGCTGACAATGGCAGTTATACAGTATTTACTGCAAGCTACGAACGATCTTTCAGTAAACTGAAACTGGTCCTTTCATACCTCCGGGCGTCATTTATTAACCATAAGTCAGGGAAGGTTATGTGATATAGCTTTGATGAGAATCGAAAGGGATGAAACTGCAAAAACTTTGATGAAATCATAGACATGTTTGCTTCGACAAAAATTAGCATTTTTGTGTAATTTAACCGGAAAAGACTGGATATGTTTATGTCTCGATGGAATTGTATTTTTCGAACAGAAGTGATACATGACTTACATTAAATATTTTATTGCCTAATTCAGATTGAATGTGTTTCGTTGTAAAATAAATTGTCGTTTGAAGTTGCAATATGTTGTTTGATATTTTTGTAAGACATGCGATATGCAATTTTGTCAGGTAACAATATGTAGCCTATAGCTTACGATAACATTAATTATTTGAATGTTTTGATGTTCATCAATAATAAAACTAAATGAGTATAGAAGTATGTTGTAGTCGTTATTGATAATTTATATTTTATTTGCTGAAAAGTTTAAAGCAAAAATAAACACAGATATTTTCCGTTTTCAAAAATTTATTTTCTTTATGGTTTATCTTTCGTAAAATTGTGCCTATATTCAGTATTTAAATTATTAGTAAGGGCGCACATTTAAATTTTGCCATGGGCGCCACTTTGCACAGATACGCCACTGGCTTTATGTCAGATGTGGTCTGTCGTGGTACCCTTGTTACATCAACTGTTTTTGTTATGGCATGCACAGAGGAACACCCCGTCCAAGCTCGGCTTTACAAGTCCTTCCTTCAAAGCCAGAAGACTGCGTGGATTAGGCGCGCGGAGATGCTCGTTTGATGACTCTTTAGGAAGCCGACGTTTTTCACAAACCGCGAATAATAATCATTCGTTGTACGGGAAAGAAAACTTAGCTCAGGCAAGTCTTCTGAAAAGGCGTTGAAAAGTTGCTCCTAAATATTCTGGTCAGTCTTTTATATGTCGATTTCGCACCAACCCACGCTTGACCTCCTGAGAAGTCAAGATCTTGTACTCATTGCAGGAATTACAGGCTTTCGCTGCAGACAGGTTGCGATCGACAAAGTTTCAGACTACGCCTCCAAGTAAAGAAAGGAAGGAAAGCGAAAACGCAATCACGGAAACCCCGGCCAGGATGACACTGGCGAGGCAGAGAAGTTAGTTTATCCACTCGAAATTACGCCACACATTATTGATGTTTGCTTATTTGTTGACCCCTGTTTTGTTCAATGTCGCACGTTGGTACCGACACTGGGTAAAACAACAATCGGTATTTTTCTTGCAGTAGTTCAGTTTTTTAATCCAACGCTTTTGTTTTCAACGGCGATATTGACATATTCATTTTGCGTGTAAATCGTGCACACACTTATTCTGCGGTGAACTGTTCACAATATATTAGCCGAACGCATATATAGTGAATGCATGGTGTGGTTTTGATGTATGGTAAAGCTCAACGAAATCCTTAACTTTTATCGCTCAGTAGCACTTCTTACCGCGCTTTCTTGATCTAAATCTCGCTTTTAATANGGGCTTAATTTGCTCCAGTAAGATTTTACCCCTNTTCATTACGCCCAAGTAGAACCNTGTGCATTTACACCCCGTTTATGGAAACTTTCTCGAAAAAGACCTTCTAGTTGAAAAAAAATCTTGACCTGATATCACCATTTGCAATTTCTGTCATGTAGGCATGCTGCCAATGTCTCCGACGCAGTCGTACTAAGTACTTGTTTCTTCTATGTGACAGTGTCCGGTTCATTGTCCGGGTCATTCCTGTCTGTTCGGACTGCTTTGTCACCATTGGACGAGACAGACCAAGAAGAAAGAGTTTCAGGAAAGAAAGATGTGAGGGTCAGCGCAGGATACAGGCACAACCTGCAACGCTTTCCAGGAAGAAACGAAAGCTTGATGAGTTAGTTGTTATCTTCTTGCAAACCTTATCCCGCGAAAGCATTTCTTTCAGTTTGTCATTTACTTTGATAACAAACCTTTTTGCGTGTGGACTATTTTGGTTGCCGTCAAACGTAATTTGGATACACCAGTGTATAGAGCATGACGTTTGATGATGTGTTGCATTGAAAAATTGCTCGCGGCTTATGTGTTTCTGGAAATGTAAACAATGTTGATTTGAGTTCGAAGAAGCTCGATCACTGTGATTTCTCTAGATGAAACTATACATTCTACAGCATGCTGCTCAACGTTAAACACAGCAAGCTTTTTTAGATCACATAACTCCTACTTGTTTAACACCAACCATCAACGCTGTGTCCTGCGACTCCACTGCTTCATCCTGCGATCGAATGTCAGTAGTTCAAACGGATCTGACAAAGAACGACGTTTCGGGTTCTTCAGACACAGGCGTGGATGACGTATTTGAGGTTGGTATGGAATGCTAGTCAGTTTATTCTGGTAGCACTCCAGGAAGCTTCTGTATAAACACAAAGGGCTTTAAAAGTAAACTCCTTGACCAACATGAAGACTGTGCTGTCACACGTTGGGACAAAATGCCCTGTCTGTTTCAGTTAGACTTCATCGATTCGGATGTTCTCAACGACGAATCAGAAAAACAAGCTGCACCTACGTGTGCGACCAACCCACCGCCACGTTTCGAGTTAAATGAAACAAACAATTCAACCACGATCTACCAACCAGGCGTAAATCCATACCTGCAGCATGCTGTCTGTTATTTTAAAATAACAAATGCCTTCCATTTCTTATTGCAAAATTCGGATAATATTATGTTTCTAACTAATATATTATCTCTATAGCTCGCAGGCTATTTTAGGCACTTGAGGGTTTGCACATCGAGTGCAGATCTTATTTCCCTAATTCCATCTCCAATCCACAGATAAAAGCATCGAGTCAAATTATGTCACTTGACTTACCAAATCGAAATTACCATCTGGCACGGAGCGTATCCCTTTGTATACTGTGTCTCTACTCCAATCTAACCCATCGACCAACTGTATTTCTGAGGAAAAGCAAGGAAAAAACAAGTTGCGAGTTGAGGACCATGTGACGTACTGTCTGTTGTGCGGGTTAGAGTTCGACCAGTAAGACTTATTTTGGGCCGATACCGATGTTTTTTCATTCCTGATAACTGTTGCCAATATGTTTGCATTGCTCAAACCACAGTTAAAACATTACAATGTATATTATACCAAGTCACTACAAAATGGGATGAGCTCACAAATTAAGGAATAGCACGAAAAGGTTTGAATATTTGAAAAATAATGATTTTTCAAAAGTTAACAATTTTAACTTATAGTTCAGGAAGAAGTTTTTCAGCATTGTCTACTTGCAGTGCAAAAAAAATCGTGTATGGGTAGTGAAGTTGGAAGTGCTTCGAATACCGCCGATATATATCGTTGTTATTTTCCGATAGGGTACATCGGCATTTATCGTTGTATCGGCCGATATATATCGTTGTTATTTTCCGATAGGGTACAATCGGCATTTATCGTTGTATCGGCCGATATATATCGTTGTTATTTTCCGATAGGGTACAATCGCATTTATCGTTGTATCGGCCGATATATATCGGCATGCCGCTGTATCGGTCGAGCTCTAGTGTTGATGTCTACCGCTTTCGTATTCCGAGAGAGTGGAGCCATTTCATGCCATGACTAGACAAGTCAGGACACTGCTCGTGCCACAGCAACCGTGTAACCGAATTTTGAAAAAATTATGAAGAAACAAATTCATAGATGTCGCTGTCACTGATCGCGTTTCAGCTTAGTAAGTTTCGAGCCATCTTCCCTCAGTGGCAACAGCATTCGCAAGAACGGGATTCCAGTCATTGGCTAGCCAACGAAGTTTGCTGGCGAACCGTTAGACGTCTCTGCGGCAGTAAATCTAATATTACCAGATCCATCACAGACCTAAATAGTGTCCTATCCAAAAGCTATGAGGAAGACATCCTTGCCCGATGGAGAGAGTATTCTGCAGATCTTTTGAACCCAGGAAATTTAACAGCATCAGACACGCAGGAAGTGCACTTAATGGGAAGAAAATATCGCCAATACGACTGAAGTCTTAGCTGTCAAAAGAGTGGAAGCTGGCAAGACCGGAGGTTTGTGATGAAATCCAACCTGAAATGGTTAACGCCTTCAACAGAGAAGGAATTTTTAGACTATAGTTCGTGTGTGTCAAGTGGCCTGGCGATCTGGAATGGCACCGAAGGATTGGCAAACTGGAGTGGTCATCCCCACACATAAAAACAAAGACAGGACTATAGGAGGGAATGCAATAGCTTCTGGGGCATCTTTCCCTATGTCCTTCCTGGAAAAGGGTATGCCAGATGCCCTGGAAAAAGATACTGAGGTATATAATTGGTTTATACTTTCTCTGCCACGCCCAGATCCTTGCGGATTTGAGCACCTTATCCACCGAGAGAGACCGGTTGCGACCCAACACTCCCTGCGCAACTGTGTTGATCATCTGGCTGCTCTTTCCCACATAGGCTATACGATTCGATGTAAATTTGGCTTGCTCTACAGTGTAGAGGTGTAGAGTCTACACCTTATCCACCAGTCAAGCAAGGGGCAACAACTCAAAAACCTTCCATTTTTTAGGTGCCCTGGCGTTTTTGCAATTGCTATGGTTTCTTTCTCGTCTTTGAAATTCTTAATTTTCGCCAAACAAACTCAACTCAAATAATTGAACCAAGCTGGAAGATGCCCAGTGTGTATTCGAATCAACGAGTGTGTCGCTGTTGGAAGCTACAGGATCAACCGTTTGCCTTTTCCGGACGATTTGGTGCTGCCTGCATCCCTTTACAGGGTCGTCAACATGCACTTGGTCAGTTTTCAGCTGCGTGCAATCAAACGGGAATAAAAATTAGCACTAATGATCTATGTGTTCAGTGAGGGGATCAGTGTGCAGCAAACTGAGGTTTTCTCTATGCACTTTTTCATGTTGCTCCAAGGCATGGGCTTGAATTGGTGTACGTCAGGGATCACCAACCTTTTTGAATACCGATTTTTGTGTACCGATTAATGCGGAGGGCTACTAGTTTGAAACACACTTCTGAAATAAAAATTTTGCGCAATTTACCTTCCATTATTTTAGTATTGGTGAAGACATTGATCATGCTAATGTTATTTTTAGAACAGGTCCGCTGGCGACCTGGTGCCCGCGGGCACCACGTTGGTGACCCCTGATGTACGTTCATTGAGGAACGTTGCTAGTTAATACGTTTATTATTGTTATTTTATTTTTAAACGTATTTCTAGCCTGTGGTGAACGATTACTGTTGAAATTAAAACCAGAAGGCAGCAATTAAAAAAAGACAATTTTTATTTCAATTTTATTTGAGAAACGGATGCCACTGAAGTGTTTTTTTCATTTGAAATTCGATTTTGCATGTGTGCAATGTTTAGTTATACTGTAGCTATCATAGTGAACACCGGAACACTGTTGACAAATCGCAGCGCATGAAGGGTTGATTTGCGTTTTTAGATTCTGTACACTCGTGGCTTCATTTTGCATTTGGCTTGTTAATACTTCAACATGTATTTAACGTCGAGTTTTAAAATTTATCTGACATTTAAACTGCCAACTCATTTTAGCTGTAAACATGTATAAACAATTGTCAGTGACTTGCGCCTTCTTGTGTGAAGGGGGGAGGAGGCGAAATTCGCGCGCTGTCACGGAAGCAGCAACGGCGTGAATCGTCGGAAGACGAAAAGAACAGCAGCGCGATGAGTGTGGTTGAGTCACGTGACAACACGGGGTGTTCTTGCGGTGGCGGTCAAACAAGCAAGGGTAAACACGACCGTCGGCTTTTTAGTTTTCTTGCTGCATGCGTTTAAACAACATACGTAGTGTTTTTGTGAGTGCACGAATTTACATTGAAGATGCAACGTCTTTCCTGTTTGGTGCTGGGCGCCACAATGCAAAGGTTATGTCTGAAAACATTTTTTTTAGTGTTGCGACAGACGCTCTATTCCCATCCACGTTATATTTCCATTCAGGCGCAGCGCCTCAGCATGTTGCATGCAGCAGGAGCTGCCTTGAGCGCGCTGGTGGGGCGACCGAAAAGCTGCACTATATTTCCTTTGTGATGCTTTGCTCAGTGACAACTTTTTTACAATTTTTTTGCCTCGCCAGTGCGTACAATAATTTTCAACCTTCGATTGGTTTCACTGCACAAAGATTACAAAATACTACTCCAACAATTTCTGTTCGGTCATGAAAATCTAGTTAAGAACAAAGATCACAGTTATTTGCGGCTGGTCGTGTCCTTTCAAATTAAAGCCCGACTCATTTGTTCTCACTGCTCGGTTACAGATTAATTTTTCAGACAATTTACTGATTCTGTTGTTTTTAAAAATATTTTTGGATTTGAAGAAGCTACGTCTGTTTCCGAATTTCTTAACAACAATAACTGGAATTTTTACAGACATTTGGCTGCTTCCGTGTCTTTTGGGGCTCCGAAAAAGCTTGTTCTCCACATTTGATGATTTCTGTTTTGTTTTGAACATTTTCTCGAAGTGCTGTGGCCACTGTCCTTGGCGTCGTGAGCCTTGTCCTTTGACTATTTGTACAACATCGTCTGCGAAGGCAACTGCTTGTCTCTTGCCACGTTTAGCTTTAAACAAGAGTGGTATTTTATTGAACCACCTTGCTAAAACAATTGGCTATTTCGTAATGCTAGACCTTTCAATGAACATTGACCTAAGTTTTGTGAAGTCACTCGCTATTATTGACCAGGGGCCTCAGAAGGGGAAGCAAGGCATGTGCCCTGTGTGCAGCGTCCTAGGAAAACCAAAACTGTCACAACGCAAAAAGCAACATGTTCGACCGCAGAATTTGTGAGTGCTCATAGCGATGAGGGAGAAACTGTGGGAACGACTGAAAGAAGTCATGATTCCTATTTTTTACGAAATTTTCTGCAAATTTGAAAGTTTGCATGTGCCAAATTAAACTTTGTTCACAGATGTCATTTTGAATCGTGACGTCACTGGCGCCGAACACTTACGTGTTGTTTCGTGATTGACTAAGGTCGCCAGCACCGTCTATGCTTCGCTTTCTTTCCAGACGCCTCGTTGCCACGTCCTTCCCGGCCGTCAAAGCGGAGAAAGATACATTCATGTCACACGGGCCTGACAACCGACATCAGCACTTTGGAGCTGTCCCAGGTAACTGCACTGCTTCCGTACAGAGCGCAGCTGTTTGGTCGATTGTTTTTCGGAGATCTCGTGTATTTACGTTGAACGCACATTTTATGGGGTCGACGGCGTCTTCCGTAGCATTTCAAACTGCCAGTATTCGCTTTTGTAAAACTCACCTGTTGTGTTCAAGATGCGGAACAGCTCGAGGTCAACTTCCCGCAGCAATCTCGTGACTGTCGCGGAAACCTCAGCAAATTCACTCCCTTCGCCATCACCACCACCGCAGCATGTCCACTCCGCCTCCGGTCCGGAGTGGACTTGCTCCGACCAGACGAAGGCGAAATCCTCGCTGATGTCACCGCGTGCTGACGCGACAAGGCCCGGTGACGTCATCAAAGACTTCCGTCGCGACGGCATACCTCATTCAGACGAATCAGAAAAAGAGAACGAGGACCTTGCTGACCTAAAGAAAGAGGAGCTCGCCAACCCGGAGCTCTTCCTTTCGCCGATCAGCGGTTCCGCAACGCCGAGCAGCCACAAGGCGACTTCTGGGCTCTGCGCGGCCAACGTTGACATGTCTGCGTCGTCCGGAGAGTTCGCGACCGCTGATGAGGAGGTGCTTCCTTCTCCTGGCCAAGCAGACCGCGACAACGGCGTCTCCATGGCAATGGCTGCTAGTGGTTACGCCACGTGCGAGCACTCGTTGTCTCCCGATACAAGCGTGTCTGACCTGGACACAAATATGAAGGAACTGTCGTTTGAAGACAAGAAACCATCACCCGGTCATAAACATTCCGTTGGTAAGCTTCGCCGCTAGGAGAGCAAACGAGCGTGAAGGCGTTCTTCAGCTTTGTCATCTTATGCTTGCCGCTTGCCTGATACCTCAATATAATAGGTGTTGTTTGATCTGAATCCAGGTTGGGTAGCATATACTGCGTGCTGTTACCGAAATTGCTGTAGCTTGCAACTCCGAACATATTGGTGTGATGATGAACAGCTGGTCAGGTGCTATCAGTTTAAGATGGTTTTCTGTTTAAGATAATTTCTGTCAAGCTTAAATATGGCACTTTGAATCGATGATTGAATATATCGTAAACCTTCCATGGCTAGTCTTTCTCAGGCTGGTATTAACGGTTATTGTCATCAAGAGCATTCTCAAGCGTTCCTGATATGTGTAATTTATCTGGTTGAGTAACTCTGTCGAAAACATTGTTTTTATTCGATGTTACTGAGGCAAACATTTCGTTGTTTTAAACGTTTGGTCTTAGTCTGAATGTCGTGGCAGGTTATCTTCGTTGCATGGGCGTCGGAATGATTTTTTTCCAGGGAGGAGCCACTAGTGGATTTTCCCAAGGGTTTTTCTAGGGTGGGGCCAAAAGTGGTGAAATTTGTTTTTTCCCACTCGAAACTAAGAAAACAGCTTTTTTTTCTGAAATTTTCAAAATCCAGGAAGGCCAATGCTCCCCCTTCCGACTCCCATGCTTAGTTGTTTATTACCGCTGGCATCATGAACGCGGAGAAACTAACTTCATGCAGTGAGTTCGGGGAGCGATAGAGACGTGAGTCGCGGTCCATCGTCAAACCCTGGCTGCTCGCCGGACAAGCAAGCAGGAAGCCAAAGTGAGGTTAACTTGATGATATTTTGAAATTAGTCTCCTAGCGAAAAAAACACTTCTGCGAGAAAGCATGTTTGGAAATGCCAGCCTTTTGTTTACAACGTGAAAGCTTTTTTTTCAGGATGTTTTACACGGGTGCGCTTTATCGCCTCACTTACATATCACTTGCTGGGAAGAGGTGTCTTGCTATGCTTGTGGTTTTAAGGAAATTTCACCTGATTCTAAATGGGTACATTTTTTAGAGAAACAACAGAAAGGTACTTTTTTGCCGTAAAGTTTGCGGTAATACCGAGAACTGCACTCTGCCTGATGCATCCATCCAAAAAAACTATATGTTGTGGTCGCACTTAACGTTTTCCAATGTGGCTAAAACTACTACTTACTCATGTTTTCTTGCAGGTCGCTCGCTAACCACCTGAGTTTTCCTCACAGCAATACCTTAGTATTTAACGATACTTACGCGAGTGACTGTGATGCGCAGAGTTTTTCCACTCTTCGCCAGACGAGAAGGTGAAGCACAAGACCGGTTCGAACTCCTCTCGTCCCGCCGGCCATTCAACCCCTGCTCATGACGAATCAATCGAGAGCATGAGAGCCGGAAGTGACGAAAGCATCCTTGGCCGAGCTCCGCTCGAGTAAGTGTTGTTTGTGTTGGTTGCTTATTTCAGAATGGACAAAACTTGTCAGCACCTAACACCTTATTCTATGTGAACAAGACGCCAGTGCCTAATAAGCGTGATGATGGGCGGAGCCACAGTCGCTCAAAGAGCTAGCCAATCAGGTTGTGAGGAAAAACAGTCGCTCAAAGAGCTAGCCAATCAGGTTGTGAGGAAAAACCTCGGCTGTTCAAGCGTCGATGCAGAAAACTAACTGTTTATCGCAGGGAACTGTCTGCGATCGGCGACCACAGTCGAGATGACGCGAAATCAGGACAGAGCATCGAAAGCGATTCCATTCAGCTCGATTTCGTCGAGTAAGTTCGAGTTGCGGCAGGTGACGTTGTTCATCTTAAGGACAATTCAGTTCTTTCCGTAAACTTTGCGCAATGTAATATTTAGTTCGTAACTAGCTGCAGTGTTCATTTGAACTGATCAATTCATTCCCATGTGCAGTGCGCGTTGCTGTATCAATGCTGCGCCACATGCTGCAGCACACACATGGAATAAACGTTTGTGTATGTTGCATTGTGAAATGTGATTTCAGCCTGGCCTTCCTGAATACGTCTGCCTCTGTTTTTGTAGTTTTGCACCACCTACCACACACTATGATTTGTGCAACGAAAGTACAGCGGTTTTACGCTGGTTCTTCTGCTTATTGTTGTTGCGGGTCAACTTTCAAGCATAGTCCTGCGCTGCGTAAGGTGTAAACTCGCCCGCTAGAGCTCGTGGTTACATAACATTTTCAATTTCAATTCAGGTGTGCTAGACCTTGCCAGAGCACGACGTCTAAGTCTTGCGCCTCATCCTCTGACAACCAGCATGCGAGCGATCGCCAGGACAGGTGCATTATGGGTAATATATCGCCGATATCGAACAATTCGCAGTCCCGGCAAGATCACAGGAGCGTCGACGACTTGCTTCATCGAGATTTTCTGCCGAGCAGCAAAAGAACGTTGAGCCCTGTCTTGGAAAACGGTTTTCCACTAATATCTTGCCGTGGTGCTCGACACAACACCCTTACTGTGGAACCGCGCCACGCGTGTTCCTGTCCTGCGGACGGCTGCGAGGACACCAGCAGCCAGTGCCATTCTCCGCTCATACCTTTGGCGAGTGAGCATTTGGACACTTCACTGTCGTCACAAGAGGACGACAAAGAGCAGGTCGGACCTTTGCCGTTCAGCAACTTCGACGGAGGTCAAGGGTCGCACAAGATCAACGTGTGTGCTGCAGCGTGTGAAGATGTTGACGGCTCCGTATCATCAATAGAGGTAAGAAAGGCAAGTGCGCTGGGTACAATGCGTTCTCACGAAGAAACAGCTTCGATGCACGCATGAGATAATACCTTTTTTGCTTGCTGGTATGTTCATAGGTTTGTTGGGGGTGCTTTTTCAGCGNCCTCGGACAATGTNCTGACGGCTGCACATTNGCTGCCTGCCAGAATTCTGCGGACACATCTTTGATTGGAGTGGTTCAGTGATGCAAACATATATTTGTATTCTTAAAGAATGAACGCATGGAAGCAGGTGACGTTGACGCCGAGATTCCTCTGTCAGTGATGCTGTCACGAGGAGACGCAGGCTTGCTGGACGAGAGCGAGGCTCCTCTACGCACAGTGGCAAGTGACGTTGTGTTGTAATTCTCTATAGTTGTCGATCTTTTTCGTTCCTGGACGTGCTTCGTTTTTCTTATTTAACTTTAGTTTTTCTTTTTTGACTAAATTTTTTCTAAAAAATGTCTAACGTCTATTTTGTCCGTCAATTTTCTTGTCACTGATGAAAACATTGCTGTTCAAGCAAAATTTGTTCACAAGACCTCCCACAATCGCCCAATACAATGTCATAAAATCTCTGCCCAGCCCAAGTTCCTGCAAATCACAGTTTATAGAAAGTTTTGCGCAAAAAAATGTTGCTGAACGCAATTCCATGTCTGGCTTCTTTGCATCTAACGTGGTAAAAAATGTAAGGAGAGTTGGGCAATGTCTGTAAGGATTGCAAAACAAAAACTGGAAAAGTAAAAAAACAATGTAATGTAACCAAAACCACTGGTATTGCTTCAATGAACTATTAATGTTTCGGAAAAAGTTTTTTTCTGTAGCAAAAAATGGGTAGTACCCTGACATGTTTCAGTAGGCTAGACTGATTTATACTTAATTATTAACCAACTTTTTCTCTCTTTGACACTGTTCATACCGATATTACCATTAGGCAACCTTATGGTAAATCTGCGATCATCTCGTGGCTGCTCACTAATTAAATATTTTTTAAAAGAAAGGAAAACAACCTTTTTGAATAAAAAGTTTCAACGTCCAGTCCGACCCTGGTCCGCGAATTTCCCGAACTTTGCTGCCCTGTCCCGACCCGTTCAAAATCAGCCTTAGTCCTGATCCTTTTCCGTGCTTGGCTCCGGGGTCTAATAACCTACGTTATCTGTTTGGGCTGCAAGATCAAACGTATATCGAGCTCAGATGTTTGACAAGTAGCGTCGACGCTTAGGTTTGGCGGGTTTTGCTTACAGCTGACCATGAAGGATCCCCAACATCCTCATTGAATTGCATATGCTTTTGCAGATGGAAACCCCGATGCTGAACAAGTCAGTCAACTTCTTGCGGCTCGCCACTCCGAGGCAATCACGACCCCCTTCTCCCACACCGGGGCCGCTCCACCCCCAGACCCCCAAACAAGCAACGCGGTTTGAGCCCGCTGCGTCCCCCTCGCTTCGGATGTCCGTGTGCAATACTCCAATCAGTCGTTTCTCGTCGCTGAACCGGATCAACGGCCCCAAACCGACCCCACTGCGGTCCCCTAGAAGCGTGAAGCGGATCAGACGCAATTCTGTTCTGGAGTCGCGAGTTTGGGGCAAGTAGTTGATGTTGTTATTCGGTTTCGTATCTTCCTACTTTCCATGTGACCATTCTGTCGCACCGAATATTTAACATCACCATCGATTCGTTTGCGACACGGAAATAACTGCTGTAATCGACTGCGACGCAGCAACGAAGCATGCTTCCCATCGCTAACCGGGTTTTTGAGCGTGTGCCCGTTTCGAGCCACGTTGCAGTTTTGTCCTGCAGCATAACAAACCTATTATTCACATTTTCATAAAAGCACCAAAATTNCTATACGTTAACTGAACGATTATTATTAATAATTCACGATNTGGAGCCACCCCNCATCTTGCCTTGGTTAGGCTTGGCGACGATTTTCCAAAATGGCCGTCATTCTCCTTAACAACATGCAGTGTCTGTCAATTTCAATCTCTTCGGTCTTTTAGAGGTGATGGTTGCTACTTGTGGCGTGCATTTACAAATGAAAACAATGCAAATGTTTTTTGGATTGATAAGTCAAACTAAAAAGCATNTCGGNAATATAAGTAGGAGTGTATAGCTTGCTTGCCACGTACTTCGGGCTCCTGATTAGTTGGAAAGCGATTCCATTCAGCTTGATTTATAAATGGAAACGCCACGAAGGTATTTTACGAATAGTATCTAGGTTGATTTATCGTATCGACAACTAGAATGTTGGACATGTAAGGAGTGCATGTAGATCCAGCCATAGCGATCATGGAGGTCGAGTAGCAGAACACGTGTCTTAATACCAATGAAGAGATACGTCACCATGAAGAAACACCACGTGCACAGAAAACATTTCCCCAAGATGTACAATCACTTGTGACCGTCACTGAGGAGCTGGGGAATCCTTTCGAGGTGGAGTGTCTAGATTTACTGGTTTTGGACACAAAGGAGATTGCCGATCCTGCAGTGATTGAATCAGTTCGCACTGCCGAGCAGGTTGGACAACAACAGTTTCAGGCATACTCAAAGGATTGGTTAATCGATAGAACCAAGACAAACCGATAGAACCAAGACATTTGACGAACCTTTTGAAACGAACAAAGTACCACTCTTCACCACAGACAGAAGAGCAAAAGCACCCAAAGGAAAGGAAGCATCTATGAAGAATGACCTGACCTCATTTCCAAGACTCTACATAGACTGTCAGAACCGTAGCGAAAACCTGGATGAGTTCTTTCGTCGTGAAAATCAAGCATATCCTCCAGATTTATCTCATGTGGGCAGGCTACACCTAGGCAGCAAAATTGACTTACTGGTGTGCTTAGGACGCGTTGCTGAAGCTCCTTAATCTGATCAGAAGTGGCTGGAGTCACATTTTCAGACTCCAACTCCGCTCCTGTTCCAAAATTTTTAAATCCGGATCCAGGTCCGAATTTTTTTCAAATTTGAGAATCCGACTGCTGTTCAAACTTCGGCAACCATCGACGCAAATCCTTGTAATTAATCAGTGACATTTATAAAGACCACGCAGACTCTTGCTGCTGCCAAAAATAAAAAGTGACTACGGATCCGCCAGTGTTTTTTTCACAATTTTGAATCCGACTCCGGATACGGGTTCGAAACAAACGTAGAATCCTGCCGGAGTCGACTCCGGCACTCCGGATCCGTGGCTACCTCCGAGTCTGATGCACCTAATTGCTTCTATTGCCCTCGACGGGACAGTCATTGTGCAAATGTTGATACCTGGCACTTCGGACAATATGCACACCAAGTCTTCATCCAATACAGTACGTCGAGCGGCAACTTCCTGGTGTATCACGTCACAACTCCCTTTGGGACAGTTACAAAGACGACTCCTAGAAGACGGCAAAAATGGGGAAAGGAAACAGGTTGCGAAGCGTGTGGTGAGTACCGCAGCCATACTGACAACAGGCAGATTCCTACGCGTCGGCGCAAACAAGTGTTGAGCTATTCACCGTCCTGCATGCTATGCTGGCGCAGTCCTTCAAAACGGGCCAAGCAGCTGGTAACCACCTGTGGTGAAGCGGCCATCTGCTTTCCAAGGCAAAAATCTGAAAGCTGTCTGGCTCCATGCAGCCGTGAAGGGCGGACACTCGCATCATGTTGCATGTGGCACATGCTGCTAAATGTAACCATCGTCGGATTCAAGTTCGAACCGTAGACACCAACGTCGTTGTCTCGGCGGTGATGGTAACCCAACCCAGGCACTGCCACGTGTGGATGAACTTTGGATTGCCTGTGGGATGGGCAAAATCTATCGTTGCATCTCTGCTCATGAAATAGCTGCCTCCCTCGGTCACAGAAGGCACTTGCCCCTGTTGTCCACGCCTTGAATGGACGTGACATGGTATCAGCATTTGTGGGACATGGGAAAAATCCGCCCGGGCAACATGCAACCCGTTTCCAGAGTTGACTGGTTACCTTGTGACCCTGACCACCACGTCAGTCAGCATCAGGATGACACAATGCACTTTATTGAAAGATTTGTCGTACTCTCCATGGCCGTACCGGTCCACATTCTGAAGTTAACGAGGACAGAAAGAAACACTTGAAGAGAAACATCGTCGAGCGAATCTCACCTACCTGCGATGCTTTGGAACTACATGTGAAGAGATCAGTCTTCCAGGGTGTCTATGTCTGGGGACAGGTCTTGGCCGCACAACCCGCAGTTCCGTCACCAACAAGCAAAGGCTGGCGGCAAACAGTAGATGGGTCCTACGAACCGCTTTGAACGACACTCCCTCGGAAAGCTGCTAGAGCAATGCATTTGTACTCTAAAGGTGATATTGTGTTCAACGGATGTAGTTGCTTGTGTACCATGTGTCCTTACATGATGGAAGTAAAGAGTAGGCGCCTCGAAATGAATGCTATTAACATAATTTCTCGTTTTCTTTTTCATAATAAAATTAAGTATGCAGTCAATATTAAAATTTTTTTAAACTGTAAATTCTTTGTTCTTTGTCCAAAGCTGAAATTAGCATTACAGTATAAATACTGAGAATATAATTATGGTGGGATTCAAAATCAAATTTTGCAACAAAAAGATTTTTGCATAGAAAACAAATTCAAGGAACAGGATTCGGAAGTATAGCAAGAGAAGCCCATGATTTTGCGTTCTTATTAACGGCCATTCGCTCGTAATATAGCTCGAAAAAATGTGCAAAATTCAGTCATCTCGAAAATGTACCTTCCGATGAAGGACGTTTTAGACCTTCTAGTTGGCCAAAATTGAAAAGATTTGGTCACATTGTCAAAAAGACATAGAAGCTAAATATCGCAAACGTTCAATTATGAAACAAATTTTTTACAGTAACTGGAGAAGAAATATCGCAGTAGAGACCGGGATAGATGGTTGCCGGAGCTGACAAATCTTAACTGGTTCCATATCCACAACTGTTTGGGATGCCTTTGTGAACATGTTTACCAATTTTGGTGCTTTTATGAAAATTTGAACATATGTTCTGAAATACCATCCTACGCTGCTCGACCAGTTGATGTTGTCTTGGGAGTAAAGTTGAGATGGGTCCTGCGGTTGACCTCGTAAAAGCGCACATGCCGGTCTGAAAAGTGATAGATACACGTAAGTACATTTGCTGAACGCTGCAATTCGAACAGCTGTTCGAAGTTGTTCGCGCACAGTTTTTGACAACGAGGAATGGGACCTTGGAATGAAAATAAATTGTCTCTGCGATCAGCGGCGCTGAAAATGCTTTTCGGGGTTTCCGGGGCTTAACTGCGATGTCCATGTCAATGAACCCTCGCACAGGCATGGCCGATGCGCTCCCAAGGGATGTGATTAGTTGACATCAGTTTGGTCGCGGGAATGCCGAATGTCGAAGTCTGCTGTGCAAACCAAGCAGCAGAACTCTGATTTTTCTCAAGGTTCACTTCTAGCGAAGGCGTGACCTTGTTAAGGGAGGCTTCAGGGTGCTGGCACTTGTCAAAGGTACTGCGGTAGGCTGGGTAATAAGGAAGAGGCGCCTTCACCAAACCCTGCAAGCCTCGGAAGGTAGTTCTGTTCTGCTGCTGCTTAGGTCGAACAATTTCGATGATGATTATTTGCGAAAAATTGGTCTTTTAACCATACCCCCGTTCGTGGTCTTGAAAAATTTGCCACCGGTAGATGGTGTTTGGTTTGCTGAAATGAACGAGTAAAACAATGGAAGCTCCGGTGAGCAGCAGCAAAAGCATGATCCCTCTACATGCGGGTACGTCACTGAACGAACGAATGAATGACGTGCGCGCTGCGTTTCGTTCCTTCGGAACTGAAACAATAAATCAGTTCGTGCGAGTTTGTGTTAGCGTTTGCAATTTTACCGAAATGACTTCACTGACGTATCGCACCAGCATATTCTTGGATGCGCACGTTACTTACCTCGGTGATTCACGCGCAGTCGACGACGCGTTTATTTTTCGCCAAACTCGAAACTTTCACTTTGGTCACGCAGCGCTGATAGCGACAGCAAGAGCAGCTCTGTATTGTTGACTTGCAATTGTATTTTTGCGCGCTCAACGCTTCTAACTGCGTCTGGCTCAAGGGTGGGGGTTTGCGCACCAAAGCTTATCGTATGATCTAGCCCGTGCCATAACATGTGTAAATAATAATTGCTGCCATTGTATACAAACTTCCTAATTACAAAAGGCTGATTGTGACAAAGTATCGTCTATCCTGAGAGCAACGCTGCTACTTCTGGTTTCTGACACTTGTTGGCAGCATGTGAAAAAGCATGCTGATTTGAAGTATTACGATGTAGACGCGAATTATTGTGATTTACGCCAAATAGAAAAACCACCTTTCACCTAAAACCAATCGACCGTGTGCCATTTTGAACCTACGGCATGCCTTGTCTTGTACACCCCTAGTCAGCTAATACCTCCTGCAAGGCAAGAACATCAGTAGGTGGTTTGTATAGCCTGTGTAGGCGGTCCACATTGGATTACGCCGAGATTATTGTCGATGGTATCAGGGAAGACTTCTGTCGAGAACTCGTAGAAAATATTTCCTGTGCCTCGAGCACGTACCGAATGTGTGACTTAATGTCTTTCTTAATCGTCTTTTACTTGTTTGAGGTTCACCACCTTGTTGCAAGCGGAGAAAACTTTGTGTGAGAAAACGTCTAATAGTTAAAGTTCTGCCAGAGCTGTGAGCATTTCGAAGGAGGCTTAGCAGGATTGCGTGAATCAGATGAAATTTGAATGTTACACATTTAATCCGGTTAAAATTTGTATAGGTATTTGGGGAAGTCTTTAAATACTGACTTTAAGCAATTATTGCTTACATGGAAAGTTCAAATATAAAAAAGACAAACAGGCAAAGCTGCGAAACCTCATCCAGACTTCATTCTAAACGCATTTTTCTGTATCATCGCACCAGACGATCGATCATGAAACGTCACATGTTCGCGTTTATTTGGTTTAACAACCGCGTTGTGAGCTCATGTACGTTGTGGCCACTCGGCTGTGTCCTATGTAGTCCCGCATGTGTGTCGTAGTACGCCCAAAAACAGATACAGTACCGCGTGAACGCTCCAGTGTAAATGAAAGTACGGTGAGGGTCTCTATCGCTGTGTTGGCGACTCCATTGTTATTTTGCTTTGCGCTTGCTCTGCTTGTTGCTGATGTAAACTGTTCCCTTTGCACTATAAGTAGCTTCGCCATAGGGAGCTCAGCAGCCTAAATGACCCCTGGTCTTTCGCAGCCTCCCACTTCCCATGCACTTTGTAAATCGGTCGGCTTGGGAGTCATCGCAGCGCTGTATTTTACAACCATGATGGCGCCATCCATGCGTGTGACCTTCACTGGTACCACAGATATATGCTTGTGTTTCATCAAAGCAATTGACTTAGCGCCGTCAAGCGTATGCTATTCTACAAGCGCAACATATCTATCTTCGTGTTCTTTCATGTATTTGTGTGTTCCTTGTTACTGCCATGCATGCTTTGGTCTACTGCGTTGCGTGTGGATGTGAAAACGCTATACAATACGGTTCATCTGTTGACAGTCGCATCTCTTCCTTCAGGTACACCCGAGTATCTGGCACCGGAGCTTCTACGGCGTCAACCTCACGGCCCTGGAGTTGATTGGTGGTCGCTGGGGGTGTGTCTGTACGAGTTTTTGGTCGGCTCNACGCCCTTCGTTGACGAAAGTCTCGACAAAATTTTCAACAATATATTAGATGCCGGTAAGGTATCTTAGCCCTTTTCAGCGATGTTCTCACTGGCGCTTCATCTCATATCCGCTTGAAACCCACCCACCTTTGCGCGTTTTGCTAGTTGGTGCTCATCAGCGGATTACGTTTTGATACAGTGCTTGTGTCGGGTACAAACATATAGATTAGCTGCCAGCTAGTAATGGCTTTAATGCGGGACATTTGGAACTCACTGTTCACACCTGCTTTTCCTCTCGGGAGGGCCGCGGGGGCAGCAGCCCGAGGAGCACGCGAAATACCTCACAGTTTTTAGCAACCCGCGGTAGTTCTGATGGCCCCACACCAAGACGGGACCAAACCAGGTCGCCGATGTAATCATGACACCTTGTCCTTGGCATTTTGCGAACCTTTCGATTAATTATTTTCAAATGTGGTCATATTCAAGACAAAGGACCTGCGCAAGCACGGCGGCATGCACTGTTTTCCTGTAGCCGCGAAAAATTACACGACGAAAGGAATGGAAAATAGGTTCTTGCCTTTGTCTTCCCAACTTCATGCATGTGCCGCGCTGAAACAGTGGCAGAGCATCAGAAACACCGGCGATCACTAGTTAACCGGACAACCTACCCAGTGCCGGATTAACAATACTAGCAAATGTAGCAGTTGCCACGGGCCCGCGGTCTTCTGTAATAAATATTATTTATTACATAATATATAAGATTTTTTTCAGTCTAAGAAGTCAGTATTTTGCCACGTTTGCCGTAAGTAGTATGCGCAGGTTTTCAATTAAACGCTGTCTGTGTCCAGAAATTCTTGTTCGATTCTTTTTGTACAGTTACGTAACAAAAGGCATAAGATTGTGGTCATGCAGTGTTGCCATTTTAACTAATTTGCTGCTAAATCTAGCAGGATTTTCTCACTGTTATCTGTAAAATTTTCAATCTAACAGTTGTCTGGTTTTCTAGCAGGATTTTACCAACCGTTTGGCAGGTTTAGCAGGTAACAAATTCTTGACCAAAAGCTTGTTTGAACAGTTTTTCAAGATGAAAACTTTTAAACCTTCTTCATCAAAAAATATATTTATCTTCTTTATGACGTTTTTAATTGGGTAACACTAGGACAAAGCACAACCAACTGCCTGCAATTATTTTAGAATTTTTATTATGATGCAACAAAACTGCTCCAAACTGATTTGTATAATAATACCAAGTAATTAGATGGCTTGGTGAAGCGTGATTGCTTTGCTTGAGTGCTCAGTGAACGCGTTAGGTTAAAAGACAACATTGGTAGAATATGTTTTTATCCCACGGCGCGGTATTTCCAACTTACTAGCGTAAAGTAGTAATGTCTGGTAAAGAACATCCTGGTAAACTGAAGCAGCCAAATGTTTCGACATATATGTTTGCAAGATTCATAACTTAAAAGTTGGTTCAGTGCCTACTGCCTATCCTGCTGATCCTCGCAGGAAAACCAAATAAGCTAACCATCACACCACGGGGATCACTTCCCCCTGGCTCTAGCGACATGTGGCCTTTCTGGGTCTGCCTAAATCGCTTGCGAATTGCGATGGGCCTCTGCAAAGCCACTCTGGTGAAATGGGGTTATAAGAACGATGGTGATACCAGCTGCCACTGTGGGGAGGAACAAACAATGGCCCATCTTAATTCCTGTCCCCTAAAACCAACACAATGCACAAAAGCGGACCTTGCTGCCCTGTTTCCTAATGCAAGATTGTGCGTGGAACACTGGTGCGGATGCGTTTAAGTTTGAANTGACACGAGAAGAAGAACCCTGCTGATTCAAGATAATCCTTTTGCGAAGTTTGCATTAATGCATTCACAGCTAATCATTGTGACCCTAAAGAGCATAACTGGTAGCAAAAGCACTCAGATAAGACCAAAGAGCTTTTTGCATGCCCCCTAATGTAGCACAAAGTTTTGAGTTGCAAAGACCAGCCTTAGAAAGTTGTAGGGCTGAAGCTATGCTCAGATTGTCGCTGAGCATTGTTATACTGTATAAAAACATGCAACCATTTGAAATAAGAGATCGTCAAGAACTTGTGTGTCATACGAAAAACGAAGTAAGCTGCAGTGACATTGCTCAAAACTTTGACTAAAATAAAATTATGGGCTGAAAAACATGATGATCAAGACCAGCATTTTCAGCCCATGCTTGTTGAGAGTGAGTATAAGACGAAAAATTAATATGTTGTATATCTTTATAGGTTTCTTGTAATCATGTTAAAATAGCAGGTTTTTGACAGAAATTCACTGCTTTTAGCAGATTTTAGCTGAAAATTGTGACAAGACTTTTAGTGGATCTAGCAGATTTTTGTGACGTCATTTAGCAGATTTAAGTCACAACCATCTAGCAACACTGGCGGTCAACACGATACACTCAAGACTGTCATGTCATGATGCAAACTAGAGAAAGCATGCAGCGAGTAAAGCTATAGCAACACGGATACTTTACCCACACACTATGATTTAGCAAGTGTTGAGATGTTTTTTAAACTTAGGGCCCCACGCTCTTGAAATGCTACAGGCCCCGGGCTGCCTTTTTCCGGCACTGAACCTACCTCGCATGGGCGCGCCCCCGGAAAGCAAGCCGTGTCAACGTTATGGCTTTGCTCAACTTCTGGCATCCGTCCTTCCTGACCGTTTGTTGATTTCCGTGCAAAGCAACGCGTTCCAGTGCACGTAGCTGCACGGAAGAGCGTCACGTGACAAAGGGCGGTGGCAGCCCCTGCATGCCTGGCATCCGGTGCCCACTTCCTGTTGTGCGCCACGCGTTATGCATAGACTTACGAGTCGTGTTTTCGAGATCTGCTGCAGACAGAGTGATGCTGCCAACACGCGTGACTTTGCTACTGGTCACTTAGCGAATGAAGCATCGTAAACGGAACTATAAGGAAGACCTGTTAGCGACTGTCTTAAACTTTGTGAGGATATTGCTTGTTTTGCACCCTCCATGTCGGTGAACCGAATATCCATACTATACAACAGGGGTCTCTAATCTTTTTTGCGAGAGGGCCACATAAGCTATTTCACAACAGTTCGAGGGCCGGATATCTTACGTAATGTGATTGTTTCGTGATATGTTACATTCTACCAAACCAAGTTTTTCCGTAAATAGATTAATTTTTCATTATTGGCAGAATGTCTTTGCGGCCGGATGGAAATGACGTCGCGGGCCGGATTGAATAGTTTCGCGGGCCTTCTTTGGCCCGCAGGCCCCAGTTTGCAGACCCCTGCTATACAGTATTTCAGATCACACCGAAATAGCGATATTACAACACCTCACCTTACTTTGCTGATGTTGATAATGAGTTTGCGGATGTTTTTCGTGCCCAGCACAGCCGGTTGAATTGCACGCGGCGAAAACATGTTTTGAAAACCAAGTCACAGTGTGTCTCGACCGACCTCTGTCAAAGGGTTGCTTTTGCGTTTAAACATGGAGAGCTCACCGCTAGGTGTATGAGATAAAAGAGTCGAATGTTCTTGCAAGTTGATGCTGCTGCAGTTGGTGAGCAGTTTTGTCGTAGGGTTTATTTCGTTACAAACGGCTTAGCGGACATGCAAGCGGTGACAGCTGCGAAGAAATATGCTTCTTCGTTTTATCTGTTGCGTGTTTTGTCTCTGAGTGTCGCTTTATAGCTTGCGACTCGCCAGTAACCATTCATAGCACGAAGCGTTGGCGTCTTAAGCCATGAACAAAGTGCCCGCAACAAGGAAGTGGCTGAAATGTCGAATAGTTATCGCTTGCGGCCGATGTTGTGTTATTTTTTGTTTTAACTCTTTTGTCACGAACGTGTGATGTTTCCCGAATCTCCAATCTCACTCTAGACATTCACTAGCTTTGTTTTTGCCAGATATTGAATGGCCTCAAGGTAAACACAAGATTCCTGATGACGCTGCCGAAGTCATCAGAAAACTTCTCAATAAGAATCCGAATGAAAGGGCGACTTCTAACGGTGAGTGACGACTGGTTTAAGTTACATTGTAAACATTTCGTTGCTTACAATAATGTGAAGTCGGACGTAGCAAATGAACATAGCCCAGGATATTAAGAAAATGGTCATCAACCGTGAATTTATGTGGTTTCTTCTAACGTTAATGCAAAACGCTTTCAACCAAGCGTCTTGTGTCTGTGCAGACATTCGGTCGAGTCCTCTGTTCTCGTCCCTCCCGTGGGATAACCTACTCGACGTCGTCCCGAACTTCGAACCGGCACCGAGCAGCGAAACAGATACGGAATACTTCGAGCCTCGCAATCAGCTGCGACGGTTGCTGGCAGCCAATCAACCATAATCGACCCCGTGCGGGTCACTGTTTCACATCACGGTACCTTCGTGTGTCCTGTGCGCGGTTGTCCTCGGTTCACCATCCTCGGCAGACGCACTGCGCTGAACGTTTGACGTCGTCGCGTCTTTCCCATAATATCTGGGCGCATCATATAATTCAGAGCGTGTTTGCTCGCTTGGTGCGATTGGGCGTCGCTCGCTACTTCCGCTATGTTCTGTGAACACTTCCGCTTCTCACAGGCGGCTTCATTCATCTTCACTGCCTCCTGCACCGGCGTCAAGGCCTCCCCTCGGGCTGCAGCCGCGATCCATGTCCAGCGAAAGCTCTTATTGATTGCATTTCGCGCCGCTGGGACAAGCAATAAACAGAAAACGTGCATATTCCCGACTGGTTCGTTATCAAGAACAGAGAACACTCACCCCGTAGCTAGGTTTTGTGTGGAAGAAATACCTTTTCAAGGGGGCAATATTTTTGTTTTCATTATATCTTAAAACAAAATTTTTCTGGGCACAACAAAATTTGAGGGGGGGCACTGCTTGGAATGCCCGTCATTGCTACGGGCCTGAGAACACGACACAACATTGCTTCAAGCTGCAAGCGAGTTTTTGCCTTTTCAGTTTTGCACTGTTTAGCGTCTTCGCACCCACATGCAACAGACATGGCGCTAATAAGGAATGCATAAAAGAACGCGAAATATGTGACGGTGATAAAAAAGCATACGGCGGCGCTAACGCTAAACAAGCGTAGACAGGATCGCTACCAGCTGAGAATTTCGGGGGGAGCTATAGTATCTAACAAATGAAAACTTATTGGCGCTTTCACAACGTTTTTGAAAATTTCAGGAGTTGGGCCAATTGCCTTGTTGCAGGTCTGGGCATAGAATGTGACACTGGCAGAAAGCACACGCATAGATATCGCCAACACGATAGCTATGATGTTTAGCGCTGCTGCACAGCGTTGTGATGATTCAAGTAGAGGTATATATAAAATGTATGTGGGAGGCTGCGAAGGACCAGGGGTCATTTGGGCTGCAACTGGTCATGTTGACAGGTGATAAGTGCAAGCGTGGTGTTGTGACGCAAGCAGGCAGTTCATTTTCTCACCGCGCTCTGACCTACAGGATGTGACGTAGATGGTGCGATTAGAGCGTAAACGAGCTTGTTTATGTATTTTTGTTAAGCAGTTTCCGGCAGTTATTGGAAGACATCGCTCTTGTCTTCGCTTTCACTGCGACCTTTCGTCTGCGTTTCATTTAGTTCCGGAATGGTTAAGTGTCAGTTCAATAAAAGCATGCTCATCTAAGCTTGTTTTCAATTAAATGTATATATAGCCTACATTTTCCTCAGCTTTTCATTCCAATCATCCAACCCAATTTACGGTTTAGCTTTAAAAGCAGCTCTTATTAAACATACGACCGATACAGACATTAACCCAAAAAAATACCAGCAAAACGCAAGTAATGAATTGTCAACGTTGTGAGCCAAATTCGTCGTACGCTGTGCTAGAACCTGGTAACCGGAGGATTCGTTCGTGTCTTTGTCGAGATGCTTTTGTTTTACTGGACCAGCGTGTTGAAAAGATTGCGTGGCACCAAAGAAGCGCTGTTCGCTGTAATAACCGAGATGAAAAGTTTTATATCAGGAAGTGACAGTGAAGCAATATGATAGGAAGAGATATCTGAAATCAGCAATAGAAAATGCAAAGCAAAGTTTGACAGCCATGCAGGGGCGTAACGAGGAGGGGCAGGGGGCACAATTCCCGGGCGCCGAAAAGCACCAAAAGTGTCACAAGTACTTCCTTGAATACAGTAAATTTGCTTCCGAAAGAGCTCAGGATCGAACATGGGGGCGCCAAATTTGTTTGTTGTCCTGGGCGCCATCTTGCCTCGTTGCGCCCCTGCAGCCATATCTCACAAATTTCAGAGGTACACTGCCAGTACAAAACAATACAAGATAAATAGAACGTTCAACATACAGCGCAAATTCCCAAACCACAATAACCAGGGAGAAGCAGAAATCCCAGACAAACAGGAAACACGTAGATTCTGGAACAACATATGGGGGAACACTGAAGGAATACTTCGACGTTCTAACCCAAAAAGCACAAATATAATCACCAAGGAAGACATCAAGAACAAATCCAAGAAAATGGCAAACTGGAAATCTCGTGGACCCGACCAAGTTCAAGGATACTGGCTCAAACGTCTCACCAGTCTACATGAAAGACTGGCACAACAACTCCAAAATATCCTGGACGATCCCAACTGCATGCCATCATGGCTTACAACCGGAAGGACAGTGCTCATACAGAAGGACCAAATGCAAGGAAACAAACCATCAAACTACCGACCAATCACATACCGTTCAACAACCTGGAAGCTTCTCTCAGGATTTCTAGCCGATCAGATCGCACAGCACCTGAACCACAATGACATCCTAGCATAAAAAGTCTGTTTTTATCGATTAGAGTTGTGCAGAGAGTGTGTGTTTGAACTATGGACTTTGTGTCTGGAAACAAACAAAAAATAAATAAGTAAAAAGAGAAAGGAAGTCGACCTGGATGACGGGATAAAAGGGGAAAGCAATGTGGTGTGGTGACTTGCCACATATAACGTTGAATTAGTAGCAGCAATAGTAGAGTCTACCTAGTCGAGTGGGGTAAACTCTACTGTTGCTATTATGCGGAGGTTCGTAGGTTCGACTTTCTCTTTAGGTGGCTCAAAGCGACGCAGCATTGTGGCTGCAACAGGTACTTTGCTTTCAAAGGGGTCCCCAACCACCACTGTAATGTGTAAGTATACCTTACTCTGCTTTCACAAGGCCGCGACCAGCATCTCTAATGTGTAAATAGGGAAACGCTTCAAAGCAACTTCCATTTAAAAGACTGGGTAAAAATTTGTTTCAAAAAGTTCTGATAAAAACTATCAAATAAGAGCAAAAATTTACACCAAATGATATTTTTTTTCATAGTCAGAGAATGAAGCTTCTCACAACATACCGGTAGCGTGGACGACTGTGAAAAGGAGGCCCCAGCTTTAAAAGCATATGCAGCGCATGTGAAATCCCAAAGGTTTAGTTGTATTCAAACATAGACCTTGATAGTTTTTGTTTAATACGGCATTTTTTAGCCAATGCACGCTGGTAAGTTTTTACAAACACTACACAGAGCGCGCCAAATATTTCCCGCCAATTTTGCCGGGAAAATACACTAAATCTATAACGCTCTAACCGTAACCCCTAATGCGGCATAGAGAAGTGAAATGCATAACACCGTGGCCCGCATACCCCTTCCTAGGCTTGATCAAAAGGTCTTACCACCGTTGGCTGAGTATGATGACGTCATCAGAAGGCCCCCTTTTCAGCGTTGCCTCGGGCCCCCTTCACCCTAAGTCCACTACTGCCTGCAACCCTCCCCGGAGGAAAAGCGGATTTGAAAATAAGTGAATAATGACTAGTATAAAGGTGTCTCTTAGTTTTCCAGCAGGTTTTTCTGAAGGTTTTGCAGGATTGTTTCTGTTGCAGGGATAGTGCAGGCAATTTCAGTTGTTACTGCCTCTAGATTATCTTTTTTTCAGAGTAGGACGCCAACTCCTGAAACCATCAAACGACAATGGTTTGACGTCGTGAGCCACGACGGTCACATCACTGGCGTACTCAAAGGAAAGAAACTTGCTTTGTTGCTTCGTGCTTGTTTCTTTTTGTTTCTGTAGGACATCCACCAGAGAAAGTTTGTGTTGCAACCATAGGTGTACGGGAGTGCATATTTTTGGGGATGCAAAAAATTTTTGCTCAAATTTGATCTTTTTTTTTCGAATAACGTATAAACAGCAAGTTTTAATGTCAAGATTAACACGTACCATTGTGAACAAATGAAGATGTCTGCATGCCTAATTACCAATTACCGGGGTTCAAAGCTGTACGCCCTCAACTACTGTAGCAATCAATTTTCTGCATACCCACATGTGAACAATGGAAATATTTATTGGTTGAAAAAGGTTAGCTAATTACAATAAAAATCCCCCCCGAAATTGCTGTTCATGCCACCACGTGTGGTAAGTGTTGTTTAGCATCTTCATCTTCATTTTCAAGTTTTTATATACGTTTTATGCGTATTATTTCAACTTGATCATCATAATAGCTAAGGTCTGTTCTTCTCTAGCATAGATGCGTGCATTTGTGATGGCCACAATCGCAATTAATTTAGGAAAGGTGTAAAATATATCAGGTTACGATGTAAATTATTACATTGCTTCAAATAGGTCAAGTCTCAAGTAAGGAGAGGGAAAGGAGGCAGTTTAATACATAGCATGTAGCTTAGCCTTCCCCATTAGGCAATCTTCACTGCAATGTGTTGTACTTAAAATACTACAACTTAAACGTTTGCAGCTTCTAAAGTCACATTGTGAAAACCAAAAATCCACTCCAGTTTAGACAGTTAAATGTGCATTGAACACAGCTTGCCAAGAAAAAATAGCAATATGGGACTGATACAGGCAAATACTGCAGCCTATATGATCAACCACCAAGGAATC
>JGI24159J19872_10001240_pt1 | contig 27446 bp, 21 predicted proteins | sample Ectturendosymbi4_FD_19872 | JGI IMG/M metagenome (IMG submission 19872)
ATGTACGTCACGAAAGAAAAAAATCGTTACTCAGAATGTTATAAAAAAGTTTTGTATGCAGGCCTGAAATCAGCCAGAAACATTTTGACAAACTTAAGCCCAAGCCCGGCCCGACTTGCAAGTCTTCGATTCGTCGCTAATCAAAATGACATCAGCGTCGAAGTACAATCGCTTTGTCAGTTTTTTTGAAGTGTTTTAGGGACCTGATTCGGATCCCTAGAATTGGAAATCGGATCCCTAGGATCAGAGAAATCGAGTCCCTGCTGATCCAAACCGGGTACCTAACGTTTTCTTTAAAAAATCCTGGCTTTATGAGTCTAACACCACTTACGTAAGATGTTTCGACGTCATATACACAAGGCAGCAGAACGCAATACTGCAGCCAGGATAAATTCGTATAAATTAACTGAAACCAATCTTAATGCTGTCACAAATCTTTTGCCACTGGGACAAGCAACAATCTGCTGAAAGCAATATATCACCCAGTTCCATCTCACACTGAAATGCACGAATGATCAATCTTCCCATTTCTGCGACTGTTTCTAAGTTTCGAAATTAGTTTTTCAACACCACGACCGCGGTCTGACTAAATTTCACGGAGGATCTGAGCAACTATTGATGTGTGTCGTCATAAACAACTCTATTTTCCCGATGTCAAGCGAAATTTCTGTCCTGTTCTTTTTTGTGAGTTATTTTGTTTCTCAGAAAAAAGAAATAAAGTTAGGCAATTACTTTTTTGGTATGCCTTGTGTAAATTAAAACCTTTTAGTTAGATGTCATGTACCTACAACCAGCCATAGTACAGGAATAACTCTAACCACTGAAAATTTTTGGACTTAGCCTTAGATCTCAACTATTCTTCTTTTTCTCACCCTAACCCAAACCTTAACCCGACACACTTACCTAAACACGAAACCCTAAGCCCTAACCACCAGTTTTCTCAACGTATTTGATATGTATAATATTACTCTGTGCATGTGTACATGGCGTGAAGTCAGAAATTTCGCTTGACACNGACCGTCAAAAACAACACAGCTTGCATTCAGAAAAGATTGAATGCAGGCTAGAGCAGTGGTTCTTTACCTTTTTTTCACCACGCCCCCCTTAAGTAATTTTCCTTTGCTTCACGCCCCCCTGACTTTAAATAAGTTATAAAAAATGTATTTCTTGGTAAATGTATTTATTTTTTTCATTTTGAAGGTTTTGTGACAGTCGCAAGGTCCATAGAATACAAACACACACAGTTTGCACAATGCAGATTGATAAAAACGGACACAAGAGAACGATTAATAGCGAATTTGGAAGTAGAACAACAGGGTTACTGACACTTTCTTAACACTACTGTTTGCTAACCCGTAACAACTGGTACAACACTACATTCAGAGTAGGACACTGAGTCCAACCCTGGTCAAGGCCAGGTAGAGTACGAAAGTATTGTGGCATGCACACGCCCTCCAACAAAAATTGTAACGTCTGAGCACTCATTTGCAAAGCAAAATGCGGTTGTAGTGTTCAAAGAATAAGGAATACAAACAATCTGACCATGTGCGTCCGCAGGGGGGCTTTCCACCCCTGAAATTTGAAAATTGACATTTTCCTACTAAATTTTTAGCAAGAAAGATTGTTTGCCTAGTTTCGAGTGGGTAAAATGAATTTTTGTCACTTTACCTCCCCTGGAAATATATTTTTGGCTCCGCCTGGAAAAATCCACTTTTTGCCCCCCTGGAAGAAATCCTTCCGACGCCCATGAATCCGATTGCATAAAGTGCGCAACCATACGTTTTTAGACTTTCTGCATCGTTCAGGAAAGAGGTACATATTTTTTCACAATAACATTTCAAAAGTAGGAATGTTGTATTGAACGTGGTGACTGCTAACACTCGCTGGCCACGGTAGTTTGCATAGAGCTCTGAACCCAAAATTACAGGCCACTGATTACTTGACAATTTTTGGCCAATATTTGGTGCAACAATATTTTGCAGCAGAAGATGGAAAACGCTTTCTTTCAAGCGACATTACGCAAGATTTGCCGGTACTCACAGTCACAGATATGCATGTTCTTACTCTAGCCCGCATGCTTAATGTGTTACAGTTGCTTGTTTTAGACTTATGCGAACTTTTGCAAATTCTTTGTTTTATTCATTCTGCAGTTTTGCAACCGCACACTACTTCGCAGAGTAAATACAGATTACTCCGACTAATTGTATATCGGTTAAACGCCATAACCGGATTTCGCATAAGATTCCAGAATCTCAAACCAAAACCATTCATACGTGAAAAACATAGTAGCCATAAGCTACCACAAAAACGGATTAGTCAGTAGTCACCAATCCGTTGGCAAATGGCTTTTTTGTTTTGTAGTAAGAATATTTTGACGAAACTAGTTGGCTATCAACAGCTTTGTCTGTGTCAGTATGGAATAGGTAGTTGGAAGTGGAACCATTTCGCTTTCATGTGAATTGTATTCACTTTTGTGGAGCTGTTTTCGTACATGTGGGGTCGGCACAATTGTGTACGTGAAAATGGTGTTTCGTTTTACATGTGCAGTGCTGTGGAAGTTGCATGGTTAGCACAGGATATTCGACATAGCAGTACACGTGTGTGATTGCATCTACAGTGCCGTTTAGGTGTCTCTAGTGAATAGTAATGCTAGTTCATATTTGACGATATTAACAAGCCTATATTGGGTTTGGCAGGGTTAATCATAGCAATTTAATCGTCAAAACAACGAAAAATTACCACGCAAGATGGATATTTGTTGCCCCCTACTTTTTCTTGGCCCCGCAGTACCTCCCACTTTTTTAATTCTAGAATCGCCACTGGTTTTTGACCTTTCTTTAATGATGTTAGTAGAAGCAACACGTTGTTTGGCATTTTTCAGACCTGTTATTTTGAGCATAAACTTTTGCATTTATTGAAGTTACTTGGTTTATTTTAACCAGCGATTTGGCATATTTGGTCCATGTGCACCTGGAATGCCTGACCAGTTGTTGTGTGGGTTCTCTGCGACTGCATTTTGTAATATTTGTGGAATCGTGACATAGTCAACGTATCAGACGTCTGGATAGAAAACGTGGAAAACAAAAACAACAGCCTAGTCAACATCAGATATTGTCGCCAAAAAAACAGACAAACCTCTGAAAAATTAGATCTGGTGTTAAAAAATTACAAGTGGCAACATTTATAATAACGGTAAGTCCAGCAAATTTACAATCATGCAACATATTCAAAAAACAGCCGTTTTTATTAATACGAAAACAGAAACTCTAATGAATATTCTTGACTTCTCGATAATAGATCAGTAAAACTTTAATCGAAGTAATCCACGATTTTACATGATTCCGGAAACGAGTCATCTGAAACTTTCCACTCAGAACTTGCTACTCTTGAACTTTTTTTCAAAAAAGATTTTGAAATTTTGGCAGTGGAGACACGAGCTTTTTGCGACAGATAACAAATTATTCTGCATGAGCGCAGACGCATGAGATTGATTTCGCTAATCTGTTCCGGTTCGTCTGATCTTCACAGTGCTGAGAAAATCGGGTTTTGAAGCAACATATGTCAAGCACGTACGATAAGAACCAGTGTGATGAAGCTCACTCTTTAACACGCGAACTTAGGCAGAGTTTGTACATTTTATGAAATATTATGCACAGAAAAATGCTTGCAATCTAGCCTCGATACAAGTTCACGACATTTGTCAAAAACTAGGGCATGAAAGACATAACTTTGTAACCGAAGATCACAGATTTTTTAAATTCGCAATTCTCTCACAGAAGCTTTGAAGGTAGTGGTACGTCCTGGGACACCCAACATTACAAAGCACAATTAAATAACCTCGAATTTTTAAGATGCCTTTTGTCTTCTCGAGAAACGGAAGAGCTGAGAAGTTTAATAATAAGGTCCAATGCAAAGTTGGATCATAATACAAATGTTTCGGTAATCACTGCTACCATATCAGTGCGGTGAAGTACATCTTTCTTGTGTGTTTATCAGCTCAAAGTATAACCGTACAGTGAAACACATTTCGGTGAACATAACGTTTTTCTTCTTGTTCCTAAACTCTAGCGACAAAAGCTCAGCTATGACGCAACCAGCGTGAAAACTGATCACGTTTAAAATTGCATCAATTAGTGTATGTTATTTCAGTTACAATTATTCCTTCGAATTGTTCAATTACATTACAGTTACTCTGTTGAAGAAATCAAATTACAATTATTTTTAATCCGCCAGTGGTTGAAGTGAAGACCAAAATCGTATTCTACTCTAAGCTTGTGGTTCTACATACAACAGAAGTGAATTAGGTTGAGACATGAAATTATTATTTATTTTTTGCAATTTTCAGACACATAAGGCACCTAAGGCTAAACGATTCAAGACAATTTCATCACAAACAAGTTTACTGTTGCACAATACTGCTGCAGCTACATTCGTAAATTCGACCTAAAAGGCTTCACTTGTCACACGTCAGGTAACCCTGACCAAATTGGTCAAAAAACTGTTAAACGACAGGTGACCATGCTGCGCCTGTGCTGGAGCAGAGTTCAAAACACAATGACAGATCCAATTAATCGAATAGATGGAAAGTGTTGATATCAAAACCGTCGCCAACCACTCTACGACAGATGTTCACAAACATTTCAAGCGCTTGTGAATCCTCAGTAATGCGCCGGTAAAGAATGTATCATTTTGTCATTTAGCATTTCGTAGCGACGGAAGTGTAACAGTCGCATAAAGTTTGTCAATGCCATCATAACTACTGAAGGTTTCGAACACTAACAGCAGTCGATTCGAGGCGAAAGGTTTTTAAGCTTCTCCAGCAAGAACTCTGGCACGTTGTGGATTGCGACACGATGGTTTCAGGCAGGATGTTTAATTTCAGTGATAATCCGCAAACGACCTCAATAACATGCGATGCGGCAATGCACCGACAGACCATTCAAAAGCAATCCAGTAATACGTTTCACTGATAGAGGCAGTGTGTTATCACAGTTCAAATTTAATAAGAAACGTACAAATGGAAAAAAATAACAGATAGGTATCAGAACATCCAAACGTTGCATTGCAGGAAGAACGAAGCAAAGGCAGTGATCACAAGTAAAGACACGATGACTACAAAAAATACTAAAATGAGAAACTGCGGGTTCAGACCTGAGTGACATTAACAGACTAAAACCAGTGTTATTTACTGAGGTAAATGCATCATTTCTTGATTGCGTAAAGCGGAAAAAGTGGCGAATATTGACAACAACAACAAAGTACTATGGCTGTCGTTTCTAAAACGTCTAGTCTCTTTCAACACTTTTTATTTTAAAACACATCAATGACACCGTTTGTCCCAAACGTGAAACAGTTTTAGAACGAAATTACTTAGTTTCAATTTTTCAGAATGGAAAGAAGCATTTCTGTTCGGCAGCTTGTTTTGGCAATCAGCGCATTTTTCACTTCTTCAGCCACTCCCGATCATATGCGTTGACAAGCGGGCCATGCCCCCAAATTTTTAGCATATCTTGTCCTTTTGTGTTTTGTGAGGAGGTGTCACAAACAAAATACCGCTGCTCGCTTAAAGTCAAAATATTTCCCCCCAAACGCTGGACGTCTGCAACGACTGAACCATCCCGAACTCGTAACGGTCCGGTGTTTTTCGCGTCTGTGTAATGCAAACCTCCCTGACAAATACAAATATGCTGATATCATTGAGAAACGACGCGATCAGACACAAACCAACGCACAAGTGTTTGAGCAGCGGTCAAGGGTGACGACAGCGCTGTGTTAGTTCGCGAACACACATCCAACCAATCAGATTTCAGCTTTGGGCTGTTTCCACAGCACTGCATTTTTGGCACTGTTAAAAACCGCCTCCTCGCGAGCAACCAATTCCAAGGCCATCGGATAAACCCGATGCTCTGTTTTCTTCACCCTTTCTTGAAGGATGTCGACTGAGTCACCGACGAGCACCGGGACAGAATCTTGAGCGATGATGGCCCCGTCGTCCATTTTTGCCTGAAAGAGCGGAAGATAGAGACACAGGTTACTTTTGTTGCATAGTGATAAACAAGCGCTTCGTAATAGTAAATATCTATACATTTAGGATCGATTTCGCCTGATGCTTCCACAAATCATCGCCCACAATCACAAAAACATTATGTTTTATCCTTAATCTTCAAAAATTAGCTGAATGTTTCTTGCATTCGTGGAAAACACATGTTTGCCCATGAAATCACATTTTGCTCGCGTTGTGAACACTTGCTTTTTCAGCTTTACTTTTTACGGCGACTGGCAGCAGCTACTTCTCACAATGGTTCACGATCGATAAAAAGGAACAAATGGTTTTCTTTCGACGGAAAACCACGCAATTCCCGTCTATCTGATGGCTAACTGAATACTGCATCAAACCCCATTCTGCTGCTCAATTCAAGACCCCGCAACGGAAGCACTATATATATAATGTGAGGTTTACAAGATAATTTTTGTATTTTTCGATTTTTCGTCAAGTCTTGTGAAATAAAACGCAGTTACATTAACAGATCTATATGAGCGGCACGAAATAAATAGCAACTTAACGCCAAGCCAAGCTCACGCATTCACATGCAAAGACACTAGAAATATTGGGCGCTATCAACAACTAATTAAAGCAGGATGGCAATGTGTGAAGGCGAGGAGTGAACACATGTAGCATGGACTCGAACGACGAGTGAGAACTTACAGTGACGAAATGCACGGAGCAACCAGTGATACGAACTCCAGCTTCCAGCACTTGCTCGTGAGCGTTCATCCCCTTGAACGCTGGCAGAAGACTTGGATGCACGTTGATCACTTTTCCCTCCCACTTTTTCACAAACCAATCTACAGAAACAAAACTAGAGTATTATCTCTATTATCAAGCAACTGACGATGCGGCATCAAAAAGCAAATCGATCGCATAATTGCACAAACATTTTCTGGGGAAACAAATCTGAACTCTTGAAAAAAACAAAACAAACTAGAACCATAAAACCGCAAGTCTGTACGCCCCCACTTCCTTTCGAACGGCTACATTACCAGGGTTCCCAACAGAATTTTCAATAGCCATTTTCCGTACTTTTTCAATAATAAACTAAAAGACTTCAATACCATCATGAAGCTTAATTTTTCAAAAATTTCATTCATGGAACACAATGTACAAAAATATCTGCAGAACTGTCATTAGCGGTAAGGAACTAAATTTGAATAAGCAAATAGCTGAATTTAGATTTTCCATACTTTGTCAATACTTTACGCAAATTTTTGCAAAATTCAATTCAAGGTCTTGAAAACAGATTTCACAATTCAATATTTTCAATACCGCGTGGGAAACTGGATTAACACAAAAGCCTGCCACATCAAAAGCTTTCCAAAAAATACTGTGAACAAAGATGCATCACCTGATAACAATCTCATGAAACCGGCCAAGCATACTATTTCAACTCCCGCGTCAGTCAGAGCAGCATCCATGGCTCTGTCAAATTCCTCTCGACACTCAAACGACTTGTGCTTGATCACCTGAAACGAAAGATTTCGTCAAACCACAAGCAAAAAATCTTTGGAACGTAGTGACATTAGAATTAACTGCTGGCGCACAACCAAAGCCATCCTCACCGTTGTTGGCAAACCCGCTCTTTTCGCTCGTTCCAACCCCTTCACGCCAACTTTATTTGACAGAACTAGAACAATGCGGTAAGGACAGGATGCATCGCGAGAGTTGTCGATCAAAGATTGAAGGTTTGTACCTTGGAAAACAACAAACAAAACTTTTCTTAACACCAAAAAGGATGTTTAACACGTTTGTTAAATGACGAGTGAAAAAAAAACACTACAGCCGCACGGAATGATGTCGAAACAGCTTCCCACGGAGCAAGTTGAACGTACCGGTTCCGGAAATCAGAACAGCAACGTTTTTTCGACCGCTTGGCAACTTCTTTGATTCACCATTGACTTCCACAGGGTGCACTCCGTTAGTTAGGATTGCGAACTGTACAATGTAGCAAAGAGTTGCTTTGCAAAGTACGTTCAACAACAAATTTTAACACACGGACTCGCCAATCTCAAGATGAATCAGGCAATATACAAGTTGAAAACACTATGCGAAGACCGAGGTCAGCAGTCAGGGTCGGCCCTAGCAGGTGCGGGGCCCAATGCAAGACCTAGGCGCGGGGCCCCTCCGAGCAGTGATTTTATGACGTCATCGTGTTCAGTCAACCGTGTTAAGATCGTGGTAGAGCGCAGATGTAAAGCACTAACACGAGAATTGAGCACGTTTGCTAACGTTCGATAATAGTGGAAATTCGCTAGTTCTGACGATAGCGTTCTTTGTTAACAATGAAATTCACATGGCGTTTCTACTCAATTCTCAAGTGCAAGGTGTATCTGGCAAAAATGAACAATCTACCCAAATACCATGGCGCGGGGCCCAATGCATGCGCATCGGCTTAAGGCCGGTCCTGTCAGCAGTGGTTATCCGCATCAAAACAAATTTGCATCCCATAATTACATGCGAACGTTTTTCCTGAACTGCAATGAAGTTTCCGCTATAATCGCTGCCTGCCATTGTTCTTTACAGCAGCGCGTTGCAACAATTCGGAAAAGTATTAGAAGTGGACAATAGCATTTAATGAAATACCAAGCAGTTTCAACAGTGAAACAAACACGTCAGCGTTTGACAAATAGACAGGGGGCGCGACCTTTTTCTGAAAAACCGCAAATCGGTCCAGGAACCAAGTTCCAGGGCTAGCAGAACTCTGCGGAGTTGCAAAGTACCACGCTGTGTTCGTCTCTCGTGTCCGCCACCCGGAAATTGATAGGACACGATGACCGAACGCTTCATTTGGATTGCTGGTGTTTTTTTCATACGAACTTTAAAGAGCTGTCTAATGTACGCGCTACTGTTTGTGCAATGACTTGGCAGCGAACAGAAGAAACAATGCAACAACTATGTAACAATTAATCATCTTTCATATCGAGACTCTACTGATTGAGACGGCTGGTAATCTTAATCCAGTTGACGTGGCTTGATAACAACAGACAGAAACAGAACCTCGCAAAATCCAAAAGTATAACCTGTTATACACACCTTAGGAGCTGCATCCTTAAGAGCGCTTTCCATGTTCTGTACATCAACAGTCCCGCGTTTCCCGCTCGACTGGTTTTTAATGACGTGTCCAACTTTAGCAGCAGTCAGGCCCAGAGGTTCCAACGCGCTGTTGCATTTGTGGAGGACCTCGTCGGCGTTTTGCTTGTCCACGATCAAGCACATTCCCAAGCCACAGTTAAAGGTGGAAAGCATTTCACCTGGTATTCGAATGACTTTTTAACAACAGGAAAGGTTAAATCCCATGATGGAATCGACGCAGCTAGGCTGAATAACTGGACATAGCTTGCGATTTCAATAGCTGCCATGATTAAAATATGTCGTGTGTTCCACACAATCTTTGAAAACATTTCCCTGGTCAGAATAAGCGGCAACAACGAAATTAACACAATAAACTCTGCAATTCCTTAAACAGGTTTCTTGAAATACATAACCTGATGCACCATCCTCCTAGCTGACGGGTTCTTAAATTGTGGGCGCGCCCTTGGTGGGCTTGATGAAAGGTTCACAATGAGGGCGCGAGTACAACAGCGGCATATTGTTGAAAAGCAGTATAATTGCAAAGACACTGTTGTTGTGTTTTTTTGCGTTTGATTGTGAGGTTAGGTGAGCCGCTCATCTAACCCCAAAGAGGGAGCGACTGAATAAGTTTAAGAACCTCTGTCCTGGCTGATCGTGTGCCTGCCAGGCCAGTTTTTCTCGATTTTCTGATCAGTTGGATGTGTGTTTATCTGATTCAAGCTGCGATAATTGAGCTGTGCAGAAAACATGAAGGAAGTTGAAGATTTACCCAAAGCAACGATTTTCAAAATAGATGCTATTTGTATCAGTTGCGCAACATAAACTGGTATCAAAGTGCATTTCTATTGAGGTTCTGACCCTAACGATTTGATGTCAAAAATAAGGTGACAGAAAGGCATAGCAATTCATAATGCAAGCCACCCGCATTGATATTTACTGGCAAATCGTCAAGGTGAGGCGATATGGTGAAAAGCTCGTAACCGATATGCAAAATAGCATTTAAAAAATGTTTTATGGCGATTTTTGAAACGCGAATTTTTGCATCCCAAAACTGCAAGGCCGAACATGAAATAAAGATGGAACTTTCAAAGAAAAACTACTCACCAGCCGAAATATTTCCTGCTGCTGACAGCCAGCCGAACACAGGTTGCACTGACCACAGACGAGCATCCAGTACCGCGGCTGCCGTTGGGGGTAAAATTCGTGGCAGATTTCCAACAATTCCACCTCCAGTGATGTGCGCCGCACCTCGAATGCCAGGGCTGGCGCGCAAGATGGGCAGAAGTGCTCGGCTGTAGATCGCAGTTGGTGTCAGTAGAGAGTCACCTGGATGTATGAAGAGCATCCATTTTAATCCTTGTGGTTTTAGTTATTTATTTATTAAGCGAGGGTGCTAAGATTATTAAACCTTTTCCATTTGAAAACTATCAGCAACTCGTTAGCAGTCACGGGCTGCTTTGAGGATTTGAACTTTTACGTCACTGCTTTTACAACACGTGGTTTAAGTTATAGGCTCGAACGCTTTAAGGCAGCACTGAAGTTTGACTATAAACCTTCTAGTAGAAGGTGTAGGTCACTGTCAATGGTGTTCTGAAAGTTGTTTAGATAGCACGGATTTATGAGTTTTGGTGGTAATGGATTTGAGAAAAGTTACAGAACATCGTTTAAAAGCACTTCAAAAATTAAATTCAACACAATAGAAACAACATTTATTTTTGAACTCGTTTTTCCTGAGGAAGTTCTGCTGGGTCCACACCAAAACGGGGCCAAGGTAGGTTGGAGAGGTACTCACGCCAATTGCTACTGAGTCAACCTCTGGGCCGCTTTCCCGTGGATGTAAACAACAGGACTTGTCTCACCGAGCGTTCCTGGGACACTCTGGACATATGGATGAACCAACGTAGCTAGGATTTATCAATTCGGAGAAGTAGCTCAACGTTCAGGGCTTTACGAATTTCATGGCTGCGCACTTTGTCGCGAAGTGTCACACCGTAAACTCTTCGCAAAAATCCTATCTCTGCCGCTTGTACTTGGGATAGTATTCCTTCCGTCATTACCCATGATTCATGACCACAGATGGGGATCGGAACAAAGACCGATTTAAAAACTGACAGCTTTGCGGTGCTTGAAAGCTCCCGTTTTGCGACCACAAAGCGATAAAGCTCCCGCGTGTCAATCTCCTTGTTTCGTGTTCCATCACTCGCGAATACGACACCGCGGGACTTGAATATCTCCACCAGCTGCAGTGTATCGCCGCTTACTTGCAGCGTGCACTGCCTTGGGTTTCTGGTAAGACAGAAATATCTCGGTCTTCTTGGTTCTAATTTTCATTCCGGCTTGGTCGCACTTGGGTATAAACTGATCAAGTGTATGTTGAAGGCGCTGCTCAGAAGATGTACGCGTTTTGGTAAAACTGAACGAAATTCTTCAAATCAATGAACATAAGCTGATTTTAAAATCATTAGTACACGGCCCCGAGCAGAGAATGGCAAATTTTTGTCGGCAGTGTTGGGCTGGGATGGAATGAAGCAGCCTCTTGAGCCATCTCCTGATTTCCAAACTTGAAGTTAACGGAGTATTCCAGCATATGTTCACGCAGGAAGCAACACCTGTATGCCAGGGAATGACAGGCAGAGAGTTTGAGAATTCTTCGAGGAATCACCATACACGTCTTTTGGAACAGTGGAAACGCTGATTAAGGAAGCGAAGTTGTCATGCATTTCAACCAAAAATTGCTACATTGCACAAGCTAGAAAATGATGAGCTCTGAACAAATCTTACCAAGACTTTTGGTTTTGTCGAATGGACATGGATCCGTCAGCTTTAAGCCGCTCTTCTCCACAACCTTTCGAACCAAACTGAACCCGTTGCTGTGAAGACCAGAAGAACTTAATCCAATCACAACGTCGCCCACAGTCACGTGATTGACTTTCGGCAAAGGTTGGTCCCGGTCCTTTTCGTAGGCGCCCACAGCAAAGCCGGCTAGATCATAGTGCGACTCACCATACATTCCGGGCATTTCGGCCGTTTCTCCGCCTGAACAACAGCTGTTTGTGAAAGTCAGCAGTTACAAGAGAAATCATGCGCACAGTAACATGAGGTTGATGGAGCACCTATCAGAGAGCAGCCGGCAGCTTGGCAAGCCATAACAATCCCGCCAAGCGTTTCTCCCGCGACGTCGAGCGACAGCCGACCACAGGCGTAATAGTCGAGGAAGAAGAGAGGCTCGGCGTTGTGCGTCAGGATGTCGTTGACGCACATTGCGACGAGATCGAAGCCGACCGTTGCATGCTTGCCGCACGATTGCGCAACCTGAAGACAAGAGTGGAAAATGACGTAGTGCTGGGGAGACAGCGGTAATATGAGCACATATTGCCGCTATCTTGATCGACCCTAGAGAATGCGCACATGTAGCAAGGTTGCCATGGCGATGTCGCGTGCGCCAATTGGAGTTCCATTACCTCAGTCAAGGCCATCGTCAATATTATTAGATACAGTCTAGCACAGCGCTTCCCAACCAGTGTGCAGCGAATTTCTTGCAGGAGGATTGCGAAGCATTTGAAAACGTCACAATTTTCCGGTAATTTAACTAAAACCTTTCTTAAAACATGGCCGATTTTCTATTGATTTTGCCTTACTATGTCTAATGAGCAAGTTCAAGTTTCCCACCAACAGTAATTGCATCTTCTGTTACTACTGTCTTTTTCCTCGTATCTAAATTTTTTTCGTTACCATTTTACCGCAACACCTCACAGGATCCCTCCACAAATTGTTCATTAGAAGTGCGGTGCACTTCCCGACTGAAGGTCGGGAAGCACCAGCCTGGCAGTTTCTCGTAAAAATCTGAGTTAGCTGCACCTCAGATAACTTTTGAAATGTATTTTACATGCGACCTTTAACATCGACATTTTGATCGGAAAAAAGACAGCTTATAAAAGAACAACGTACGGAGGAGAGTGTGTAAACACAACGAAAAATCATGAATTTGTCGAAAATGAGACCAACTCGAGCCTTACCAGCAGTTTCGTCCCCACACCATCAGTCCCAGAAACTAATGCAGGCTTTTTGTAACCGGCTGCCGCCAAATCGAACACAGCGCCAAAACCGCCAATTTCTGAAGAGCACCTCGAGTCTGGCAAGTTTTTCAGATGCTTTTTAATTGAAGAAACGAACACATCTCCTTTCGCAACATCCACTCCGCTGCCAGCATAGGTCAAGGCCGTTTTGCTCCTAAAAAGCACGCAAGCTATAGTTTGGCAGAAGCTCAGGATGGTTCAAATGCGTATTACAGTTTGCAGAGAGCGAACAATACCGTATTTAACCGACTGTAAGCCGTACTTGCGCATAGGGTAGCCTACTTAGCCTCTGCCAGGGCATTTGAGAGAACTTTTACTAGGGGGTACGAAGACTGATACCGGGACCCCTAGCTTTTGGGGCCCTCTTCTAAATTTGTATAGCTTGCTTGTGTAGTAATCAGAATATAGATGAAAAAGCTAACATGCTAAGATTTAAAAATATATTAATCGTTATACTGGCAACTGGCTTACACTATTTATTTTAGGCTTGATTCCAGAAAAACTTAGCGTGCGTACTTTCATCCTCCCAGGCCGCATTATCTACCGGGCCCGGGTATGATGTACCTCTTGTACCCTCTCGTGCGCCCTGGCCTCTGCGATGTCCCAAACAGCGAAGAATATGAAGCTGCGAGTTAACTCCACCGTGTGTACGTATAGGCACGGTCGATCTAACACCTCAATTAGATTGTTGGCCTATTTTGTCACACTGGCAGAGAGAAGGTGGCAGGGAGTTGGTATGATAAAACGTGCCAAACAGAAGTTCAGATAAAACGTCACTAAAAATGTAAGCCGCCCTTGATTTTACAAGCCACACGAAATGAAAACAATGTAAGCTGCGGTTTACAATCGGCAAAATACGGTACAACTGCAGTAATTGCTTTGACAAGCAGAAAAACATTTGAAAAAAATTGTTCGTTTGAAAGGACGTTTTGCCATAAACACGCGCAGATTTTCTTGCAGTACCTCAAAAAGTCCAAAGCACGCTTCGCTATGTCTCTCCGGTGTACAACACCGTCGAAGGTAACGCTGTTCACGGCACTGTAAGTCAACGCACAGCAAGTAGTAAGATCTTTATGCATTCCTGAAACTGCCAGCACACGCCCCCCAGATGTGACAGTCGTGGAGCAATCTTCAGATATCTTTGTGCCGGCTTCAAAAACTCGAACGTTTGATAGTTTGTTGACTTCATCAATGCCTACAATTAAAAAAAGACAATAGTATCTTGTCTATAGATCGAAAACGTTGCGTTTGCGGAAGTTATGGTGTTTCTATCAATATCCCCTTAACTGTGAAGTTCGCAAGTGATCGTGAAGTTAATCAGTAGTAATTAGTTTGACATTAGGAAACAGGTTGCTGACCGTGCCTCATGAGCTACTACCTGTGATAGTCTTTCCCTTTGAATAAGAACCGGGATAACCACCGCTTGCCATAACCACAGCGACGGCGTATGCGTCATTTTCCCATTCCACTGAGATTTCACTCAACTGGCCTCGAACACAAGCCATCGCCACTTCATAAAGATCGCTTTTCAAGAGTGGAAGGATCACCTGCGAACACAGAGCTACGAAAACACTCCAACTAAAAACTGATAAGCACAGAAACGTTACGGTCCCAATGCAAACATACTGTTCTCGCAAAAATCCTGCCAATATAAAACCAGCAATAAACCGTACACCGGCGCGATCAAAATCGTGCGCACATCACACGAAACGTTATTTTGTTTATTTCACCGCACGTTTTACCTGGCATTCGGGATCCCCAAATCTGCAGTTGAACTCAAGAACTTTGGGACCATCGTCAGTTAGCATTAGACCAGCATACAACACGCCGACATATTTTATTCCCTCGTGTTTCAGGCCATCGACTGCTTTTTGCAAAACCTTTTCCTTGACGAACGACAGAGTTTCTTTTGAAACCTGACCAACAAAGGTTGTGATTAGAACGTTCCCGTTATGTTTTCAAAATTCCACGACAGGTAAAAATAATTTGTTTTGAGCTGTTTCGCAAAGCTCTTGCGTTGGCATGCTTGACGTTAATCAACATAACCTCTTCACATACCCGGTAGAAGTAGAGCCACACCGAACAGTTTTATGTGTGACCAAGGTTTGGCGTCACAGCACGCGAACAAGATTTTAATGCCTGGTGAGTGTTAAAAACATGGCCGCACATCACGCGCCTACGTGATAATGTGCACCTGAAGGTCAATTCTGGAAGATTTTCTGTGAGAATGCTTTATAGTAAAATGGCGACTTCACCTGGGGACAGGGACAGTAGGCACCCATGCCGCCAGTGTTCGGACCTAAATCATCATCAAGCAATCTTTTGTGGTCTTGGGCGGGTGGCATTACTGCAACACGATCGCCATCGGTGAAGCATAAAACCGAAACTTCCTCCCCTTGCAGAAGCTCCTCGACCACGACTGTCGATCCCGCATTCCCAAACTGATGGTTCTAGAAAAGAAAAAACACTGATAAGACACCAGCGATATTTCCACACATCAAAGACGCTCATATCGAACCAATCATCGATGCATTACTCCCGCAGGAACAGGCGGGATTTCGACACGGGAGGTCGACCGTATATCTGGTCACCTTGCTAACGCAAGACGTCAAGAATAGCTTTTCGGCTAAGAAGCTCGGAGCTGTGTTTGTCGATCTCACAGCAGAATGCGACACTGTATGGCATCACGGCCTCACCTGCAAGCTACTGCGATTGCTACTGACAGGCACATGGTCTGCATCAGTGATCATCACCGAGCTGGTTGGCAATCGCAGCTTCACTCTTACCACCGGCTACGACGCCTCAAGAATAGCGCTATACAGGGATCCGTCTTGGCAGACCTTCTTTCCAACATCTACATCTATTACTTGCCAACCACTGTCACCAGAAAGTATGCATACACTGATGATCAAGCAACCATGCATGCTGGCAAGCAGCAGGAGTGATCAGCAAAGACATGGCAACCGTAAGCGAGTACCTCCAGACCTAGAAATTCTGCTCTTATTGCTCCGAGCCCAAATACCTCGGAGTTACGTTGGAAAGGACGCTCACGTTCCGTTGACACCTTGAGTCACTTCGCAAGAAGTTGATACCACGTCGCACTCTTGAGGCCGCTTGCTGACACGAGCTGTGGTGCTGGGGCAACAACGTTGCAAACAGCCACCTTAGCCTTGGTCCATTCAACAGCAGAGCACTGCGCTCCTGCGTGGTGCCGTAGTGCTCATAACTGCCTCATTGATACGGTCATCAAAGACGCCTTGCGAATTGCGACTGAATGCCTGCGTCCTACACCAGCGGACAATCTTCATGCCCTTGCGTCGCGAAGGAACCGTATCGTCTCTAGCACGCTGTGCCATGGAGCCTGAACATCTGCTCCACTCAGCGCTCACCTGTTCACCGGGTGGGAATGCACGGCATGTCAAATCAAGACACCCAGTTGTACCCGCCCCACAAGAACTCGTCAGTTCATCTGGCGACAATGGCAGAAATGCGGCGCTCTGGCCCGATCACTGATGGAGTGCGGGGTGGTTGGAGAACGAGAACACTACGAGACTCCGTACTTTCATCCCGAAATCGTCACCTACCCTCCTGGCATGGACCTGCCAAGCACAACGAGGGCCCGCCTTAACCACCTCCGCACCGGTGTCGGATGTTCCCGCTCCTGCTTGCACAAATGGAGCATGGCCTCCTCTGCGGCTTGTGTGTGTGGCGCAGAGGAAGAGACCTCTGAACATGATGTCCTTCGCTGTCCAATCCATCGACCTCCTTATGAACTGCACGGCCTGACGGTTCTGGATGACGAGACAATGGAGTGGCTGCTCAACACCTGCCCCGACATTTAGTGCGGACAAGCAGTGGATTGAAAGAACTTACTCAAAAGAAGAATAGCCCAAAAATGTATTTTAACACTACGACAGTGAGTCATTCATTGATGACATTCTGGGTGGTGCAAAACGTATCTTAGAGCAATGTGTAATTGACGTTATCTCTTCCCATTTACTAAGAATTATTTCTGCTTCGTATTTAGCAATTCAACGCAAAGTACCACCCGAAAGAATAGCCTTTTTATTCGAAGATTACTGAAAAAAACACACGGTAGACACGACAGTAGCCTGTTTTTTTTATGAGGAATTTCGGTCATTTTTTGCTGAGACATTTTGGTCACTGAGACGTTGCGGTCATTTTTCTCATAGTTGTATTAAAACTCGCCGTAACAGTGTTCATTAGCCTATGTTTTCAGACATTCTGGCCGAAATTACTTCATTTTTGTCGGCTATTTCCAAAACATTTCGGTTTGTGACCGAAAAAAACAGACCGTAGCTGATGAATCGTACACACAATTTCACTATACGTAAGAATATATGCAATAGTTCACAGTAATCAGTGAGAATACAAGGTTAATTAGTACACTTACATCTAAGATATTGCAGACAGCATTGCACGCTTCATGCTTGTTCGCAGCAACAATGACTCCTTTACCAGCAGCTAATCCACTTGCTTTCACCACAAGCGCAGGATACGTGGCGGACATGATGTGCTCACACGCCGCTTTACTGTCGGTGAAGGTCTGAATGAGAAGATGTGCAAAACTGCATCAAGCTGTCTTAATAAAATTACCGGAGAAATGCGCGGTTTAACCTCTCAGTGGCAATGTCATACTGCGTAACTCTACGAAAAAGGACCCAAACCTGGTATCTTGCTGTCGGGATAGAATGTTTACTCATGAATGATTTGGAGAACTCTTTGCTTGCTTCTATCAAAGCAGCTTGTGCCGACGGACCAAAACAAGGAACGCCTGCGTCAGAATTTTTTTTATCAGCACCGATTCTGCATGCGCCCGACATAACTGACGTCAATAAGAACAGAAACAGTGCGCTATAGCATCACAATGCGGGCTGCTACCAAGGCTTATTTTAATCTTTGCACACGCCACTTCTGGTTTAAGAAGAATAGCGCGCATCCACCTTATGATGTTTGGTAATAGTGCGTACCAACTTCTCAATACTGCTTAATTACTTACTTGCTGATATCGACAAAATTGCCTTAGCTTCAATACGTGATTCAATTTCTTGTGCAGCACTCATGCTTTAAATAGGTTTGCCAGATGGCCGGTGTTTTACTGCTAATTTTGCAGAGGCCGGAAAAAGGCCGGTATTTTAAAAATCAGTGCCCGAAGCCGGTATTTTGAAAACAAATAATTTACCGTAACTTCAAGAACAAACGCAGAATTTATCAAATTATATTGACTCTACTAGTGAATCTTGTCAGGACAGTTCCTTCAGCGAAGTTTATTTGCTGCTGTTGACGCAATCCTTGGTGCGATTTTCACGTCACACACACACACCGAAATGTATTGAGCCAGCCAAAATACGGGCAAATTATTAATTGTGCCTTCACAATACTGATTGTCTCTTTTTCCCTGTGCCGCTTACGAAATACAACACAGCTTAGATCTGGCACTGCTGACATTTCAAAATGGCCGATATTTTTACAAAACGCATCTGGCAACCGTAACTTTAGACAACGTTAAATATACGAAAGCATCACTTTTATTCAAACGACACCTAAGTTAACGTCCGGTAAAAACGTTGATCGCAATAAGTTTACGACAGCAGTATTATTTGCAGTAAACCTAATATAGTGGGAAGCAAATGGTTGGAAAGTGACGACTAAGAGGGAACCCTCCAGAAAAGTGCATATTATCTTGTGAAAAAACAATACACATTGGCGAAGTCACACTAAAGCACCACTTCACGCAGTCATCACCGTATTTTTCCAATGAATCTGCAATGCCACGAGCAAGTGGGTCTTCTGGGCCGACTATAACAAGATCCATTTGTTCTTCTGAACACCAACATGCAAGTTTCTCGTATTCATTAAGAATAGGATTTGATTTTTGCACCGTGTCAAATGGTGTTGTCTTGTTCCAGCATCTCACTTTTCCTTGTCTGGAGCCTGCGAAACGGTATATATTTTCTCCACCAAAACTCTCAATCAAACCTGAAGCAGTCATTTTAACAATTACTAAAACAGAATGTTGCATACCCAATCGGTGAGTTCCAGCATTCCCTGGCGCAACTACCAACTCGGAGACATGGTTTGATTGACACAGCTTCCATGCTAAACAATTCTCCCGGCCGCCAGAACCAATTAACAAAACTTTTGCTTTCATGATGTTCAAATGTGCTTAGAGTGTATTGCCTTATCTCAAACATCATTTTACATTAGATTTTCAATGAACTACATCTAACATTCCCATTTTACATGCTGACTACTCAAACTCATAGCACGCGTAAATTCCATTACAAAACATCTTTTACATCTGTTGCTTAAATCTCAATGTTAGCTGCATAACAATATGCACACACCATTACTTGAATTAAGGCTACAGTGATTGTGTAGCAGGTGTACTGCATTCACAGCCTATTCTTGAACCTGAATGCCTAACATAATTGCAGCATTTTCATGACATAGCCATAACTATATAGTATCTCTGAATCGTCAGCACAGCCAACAAAAACATCTGAAACAAAAACATAAATGCTGTAAATACACCATAATTACATGCACATAGTAAGAAATGACATAAAATATTTGTTTTGAAGTGTTGATCACAGCAGGCTTTGCATGTCCACACAAATTCTTAAATAGCTGTTTAATGTTTTCACTACATGCATTAAATTACTATGTCACTTTTACTCTGACCGAAAGATGATTAAAGCAACTATCACATGAAATAACCAAGAAGAATGTGAACAGGCATCAAGGATAGAGTTACACAATGAAGGAAAAAACAGGTAACATTCACAATCACATATAACTGTTTGTTAAACAGCTGTTTCCAAAAGCAAGCGCAGATCTAAACGTAAGTCAAGATAAAAACATGCGGCCAACCCACATCCATGCACATACTGAAGGAAATTTAATTCACTATACAAAAACAAAGCAGCTTGTTCATGATAGAATGATTAACAAGCTACCAACAAATACAGAGCAGACAAAAAGTTCACATTTAAATAAGCCAAGTGAATGCTATCACACGAATTAAAATACATAAACATCAAAACCATGAATGCAGAAAATATTAAATTTCCAATATTACGCATTGTTTTCATCACCACTCCAAGAACAAAGGAAGTTTGTAAAAGGTAGCAACATAGCAGCTCTTTACAAAAGCATGACTGCAGTAGTACGTGATACATAATAGTTCAGGGCAATGAAAAGAAAAATCAACAGACAGGTTTAAAAGTGTTGCTGCACACAGCAGGACCTGACCTTTGTTATCATGGCTTAATTATTTGAGAGAATGCAAACAACTGCCCTGAATTATTAAGATGGTCTGGACCTGTTTTTCTGGTTTTAGACAGGAATGTTTTGAAATGACTGAAAAAAATTAAGTCATATTTCGGTAAGAATGTCAGAAAATATAGGCTAATGAACGGTGAGTCACTGTTATGGCGAGTTTCGATACAACTGTGAGACAAATGACCCGAATGTCTCAGTGACCAAAATGTCTCAACAAAAAAAAAATGACAGAAATGTCTCAGTGAAATAAGAACAGGTTTGGACATCTAACAAAAACACATTTGATGGACTTTAGGATATTTGACATGTAAAACCAATATGTTTTCACAATAATATTGCAACTTTTGATTGGCTGCAGTTTTAGTCGTAAATTAAATCACACATGCTTCCTTTTTGATTTCACTCTTAATTTCTCACCACTGATACTACTTTTCTTAACAGCTTTTACCAAACCCTCATATTGTCCTGAGAGTTTCTTTCTTTTACGTTTATTCAACATTCCACGATTAAGTGGAACATATGCATAAGGTTCATCCTTTCCCTTGTATTTCACATCACCACCAGCTTTCTTAGCACGATAAAATGAGCCAGTTTCTTCAGTATCCACATCTCTATGAATACCTTTGCCACCAGGTTTGTACAAACCACTTTCATCATCACTGTCATCCAAATCAGAATCATGTTTCCGTTTTACACTATTCTGCAAAGATTTGGCAAGATTGCTGATCCCAAGTATTTTCTTAGTTTCTTTATCTTCATCAGCAGGAACAACATCGTGTGGAATAATGAGTCTACCATCAGGAGCAATGTCAAAATCATTTGATCTTGGCTTTTGTTTTGCTGTGGCTGGATTGACAGCTAGCACTTGTTGAGAAACAGATGGATCTAAAAGATCTAGGGGATCATTCTGGTTGTCTTGAAGCCATGCTTTGCCAGCAGATTGTTTCATAGGCTTGTGTTTATTTTTTTCTTTCTCATCTTCAGAATCTGATGAACTTTCTAACAATTCATCAATGGTCTCTTTTTTCTGCTTTGCATCAAAAGAATCTACAGTCATTTCACTACTTTTCCTCAACGTTTTTTTCTTTTCATTTTGGGCTTTTTTTGTTCTTTCTTGCAGTTTTCTGATATTTTGCAGCTGTTTTCTGTGAGCTTCGGGTGTCATGGCAAAAACAGTTTCAAATCCAAACTTTTGAACAAATCGCTGCAACACTTTTTTCACTTGAAAACGAAAATGCCGTCTTGTTTCAGGTTTCCAATTCAGCAGTGAATCTAAAATTGTTTGAGCATACTGTGCCAATGTAGGCCGATCCAATATACTACAAAGCACCATAACAAAACTTAAAGATGCTTTGCACACCTCTCGTGTATTACAACCTAACAATATACACACATTTTTGATAGTTTGATCAAGGAGTTCTGAAGGCATGGTATTTCTAAATTCATACACCAAACGACAAACAGCAATTATTGTGGATTTTATCATATCAGGGGAACCAGCTAGGCCTGCAAAAACGATCTCGAAATATACATTTAATCCTTTCAACTTGCTTTCTGGATAGCAGGCCATGCATGCAGATGCTGCAGTTACAAGCAAATTAAAAGCTGCAGTCCTGCTTCGTTTTGCTTCTTTTGTGCATAAAACTACTTCAGGTATGACAGCTTGTATAAACTCTATGCATTCACCATGGGACTCATTATTACTGCTAAGATGCCTTACGATCTGTTCCATGCAACATATACGAGGTCCTTTTGCAGATGGTGACGAGGATGAAAGACCAATTAATAACCTACTTTTTAAATCCTGCAAATGGTTGTTTACAAACTGCTGGCAGTCGCTGCTTGTTGAACCACACAGTTCTTCCAGCAAACGATAGGCTTTCTTTTGCATGCTATGGTTTGGACTACTCAACATTGGGCAGACAGCTTTGTAAATATTGTATATTTGATCCAAAGTAACATAAGTTACCATGTTGATCAACAAGTCAAGCAGTGCAAGACGAGTTGCATCACTTTCATTTTCTCCATCAAAAACCCTTGATTTTGCTTTGGCAAAGTAAGAAAGAATCAAATGGTGGTCTGCAAGTGGAAGATATAATTTTATGGTTTCCAAAGCAGCAAGTCTTTCTGGTGTTTTTCTTTTATTTGCATCAATGGCAAGCTGTTTTTCACTTTCATTCATAGCGCTGTCAACCACCTCACTCGTAGTATATAGATTGAATAAAATGGGAAGATAGTTTTTAGCAAAACGTGAAACAACTTTGAGATCATTTTCAGATTCTTTGCATCTGGTCAAAACATTTCTTAAACCTTGCATTACTACTAGTCTCAAATCAGGCTGATCAGTCAAAGCATGACCCAACACACGAGCTAAGCCAGGAAAAGCTTTTGAAAGATCAGTAGCACCATGACAAAACACAGGTAACAAATTCCAACACTGATATTGCAGTGTTTCATATACTTTAGCCTCAGTCGCAAAATTTTGGGATTTCATCTCCAGGGCTTTTGTTCGCAATTTTGCTGCTAATGACAAAAAGTACTCTGTGAAAAATTGCAACTCACATTTACCTACAAATGTTGCAAGCATTGGTAATATCCAGCTTCTAGGAAAATTATATTCAGTCTCTGTTCCATCAATGTTTAAAGGCACAGCTTGAAGAAATACTTTGGGGCCAAAATTTGCTACAAAAGAACCAACTGCCGTATCAAGTTCATTTTTGTATGCAAACATTGGTGAGTTGCGGATGTTAGACAAGTTGCATATAAAATCCTTAACCATGTGAAAGTCTGTAGGTCTCAATACCTTCTCAAACAAATGTTTGAAAATTCCAAAAATTAAATCCCACACAGAATGGTACTTGTACTTCAAGCCATCTTCAAATAACTTTACACAAGATTGCACAAAATTTGTTTGACTTTCTTCATCAACTTTGTTTATCAAAATGCTACAGGCCTTTTTTATAACTGTTTCCAAGCAAGATGATGAAGCAAGACAAACAGCTCTGTTGGGTGACAAAAGCAATTTGAAGCACATTCCATTCAGTTTTAATACATGAGCAAGAGCCAAGTTAGCAGCTTCTTTAAAATCTTTTGAATCCAAGTACTCAAGCGACAAATGCAAAACACCTTTCTCCATAACTGCCAACCAGGGTGGGCAGATTTGAGTATCAGATGAGTTAGGATGGCAATCATACAAAGCTGTAAGAATTTGCGCCACTAGACTTGGAGGAAATGAATCAATAGACGGCTGGTTCACAAACAAAGAGTGCAATGTTTGCAAGCAGCAAGACTTTACAATTGGATCACTTAAAGTCATTAACCGTAGAACTGTCTCACATGAACTTTTCAAAGATTTTTGAGAGAAAGTATGGAAAACCCTGCCCAGTAATGACAAAACATGACAAACTGAAGATGAGCAAGAAGCACCACCAAACTTTTCAAGATGCGTCACACAAAATTCAGCTGTAGGCTTAGCAGCTGGATGTGTTTTGACTTTAGTGTTGCCATCTATCAAAAAGGAACTAGCAAGCAAGATGGCACAGGCTGCATTTTGTGCAGCTTTCCGAATTTTAGGTTTGGAATGAATGGCAAGTGTAAGGATAGCATGAAAGATGTTCATTGTAGAAGGTTGAACCCAAACAGAAACATCTTGCTGTCTTAATATTGTAGATAAGCAAGAAAGGACTGAACGAACCAGTGCAGTAGGAGCAGAATTAGACAGTTCTATATTTTGACCAAGTATTTCAAAGAGCAACTTGGATACATCTCCATACTTTGCCCGTAACACAGCAACTGGCACTTGCTTGCAGGTTATTGACAACAAGTATGCTACAGCAGTAGCAGATTCCAACTTTTCAACGGATCCCAAAGCTGTAACAAGTGCAGCAAAATATGCAGTGTTTGTTTCAGCTCCTCCTTGCTCTCGAATGACCTCTGTGATCGCAGCGAGAACTGCACACACTTCTTTATGCTTTGATGAATTGTTCAGCCAGAAGCGCTGTATTTTGCAAAAAGTCACATTTGTGCAATCAGACAGGCCACTAAGAAATGAACCAAAAGTCTGTTCTCCTTCACTACAAGCATCAGTCGGGTCAACTTTTATTACTCCTTGATTAATCAGTTCATTGTGTACTTTCAGAGTATCACACGTTAAGCTCTTAGTAGAGTTTGATATAGGCTGCTTATGAAAAAATCTTGACCTGGCTTGATTGCGATGAGTCTTTGTTTCAGGATTAGATGCACAAGCACTTCCTTTTCTCCATTTCTTTAACTTTACATGAGTACCACTTTTGAGTTTACCAGGCTTCCCCATTTCAATACTAGGATATATATATGCAAAATATAGTCTCTGCAATACAAAAATCATATGCAATGCAACCATTTTGTAACACTACGGTCATTGTTTATTTCAAACATAGATAAACTGCCAGACAAAAAATATGCATACTGTTTGTAATGCCAGAGCTTACTGAAAATGCAAGGTATAGGTTAACACCTTAGGAGCTGGGTGGATTTACCTTTAACACTTTGACGGCTGGTCTACAAATGTATCATACCTGGATTTCGGCCTAAAACCAGCAGTTTTCGGTTGCCTTACCAGCAACATAGCTTCTCTGCCAATTGCGCTAGAGAACTGTTCAAGGGCTCAAATGGATCGGCCAGTCTTCTAGTCTGCACTCGAGAAAATTTTTTTGGTTGGAAGTTGCAGATTTTTTGCGAGTGACCTCATAAGTGAAGCAGTTTTTGGGTCATTTTGGTTCATGTTACCTGGCCTAGGCCCTATCCACTAGGCCAAAGTATTTTGCTGAAGTGTTTATTGGAAACTAGGCTCGTGTCCAAGTCTTTTGAGCCTTTGATCAACTTTCTCATATTTCTGGTTCAAAAGTTATGATCTAAAATAAACAAATTAATTATATATCTAACTATGGGATCAATCAATTATTCTGTTTACTTTATATCATAACTAGGGCAACCAAAAATCAATGAAGTCAAAATTTTTCTGCCCGTTGAAAAGTTCATGAAACGTCAACAAACCAAATTTTCAAGATCAAACCATGAGGGAATCTGAAAAAAAAGAGTCAAAATTTATCATTAGGTCAAAATTTTCTTACATAGTTTTTTCTCTTCATCAATATTTTATTGAAATTACAACAACAGATTATAAATCAACCGATATATTGGCTGATATTTGGGTTTTACTGATATATCGGTATCAGCCAAAATAGCCTATTTTATCGACCTCAGTGGGTGTTGACAAAATACTGTAATATTCCTCACGCATCCAGACAACTTGCGCAAAAACACACAACAAAGCAAGTTAAGACAGTTATCTTACAGCAATGCTAACAGGTGCGGTTTCATAAACAAGCAGAGAAGATTAACCATGGAGCATGCGCTGGCCGTCACAGCCAAAATAAAAGCATCATCGGGAAGTTTTGCAATCCTTGAAGCTACCACGTGCGGGTGCTGTGTATGAAGTAACTCCCACTGTACTCCCAGAAGTTTTCGCGGTACGAGAGTTTGACTGGAACTTAAGATGCAGAAGTGCAATCGATGCCTAGTTTAGCGCAGATTAATTTTTAAAAAGCTTGCATGAAAAATGAATTGCATTATGTTAAGCTACATTTATGGCGTTATGAATATAATTATAAATGCAATCGTCACTCACTAGTGACGACAACTGTCGCTGTGAAGCAGTGGCATGTAACTTCTTCAAAGGATTCTACTTTTCTTAACTTGATGTATTAGGCTATAATTGTGCTGGTTTATACTGTACGCAAGCTAAAACACCGTGTTCGTGGGTGAAGTTAATCAACATTTTCCACGAAGCATGATAATGATAATGCTGATCTCACCATCCAAGCTGTTGCAACGTTAAACCAGCGTTTGTGGATGTTGCACACAAGTTGCTGAAGCGCTACTGCGGCATTTCACAAATATGTTGTAGTGGTGATTTGTCGTTTGGTACGATAGTAGCGCAGTAGTCAGCATTCGTTGCTGCATCTCAATCATTGTCCATTTGCTGAACACGACCAACAAAAGCAGTGTTTGCAATAACGCAACTTAAAAGCACAATGTTTGTAAATGGATCAGAACTATCGCAACATTACTGCACAATCATCGGATGCGTACATGTGCATGTTAGCTATTGTCATCGCGACTTGTTCTTAGAGAATTTGCTTCTGGTGGACAGGCGGTAATCGGTTATAGCCAAATGCTGCTTTTGCTTATGCTAGGTTGTAGATGACCAGCTAACTTACTGCAGGCTACTTGGTGAAAAATGCAGGTAAACTTTGATTTCTGCATCACAATCTTAAACTGTTGATATCGAACTACTGAGTATTGACAAATCAGTTGAGGTATTTATTTCATACCAATGCAAGTACTTCAGTTGCAGTAACTAATGCAACTAGTTCGCTTTTTTAACACTTTTAGAGCCGCCAGGTTTTGGCAATTTTTGCAAAAATAACCAGCAGTTTTCGGTTGCCTTACCAACGCCCTAGCTCCTCCGCCCATTGCGCTAGCTGTTCAGCGGCTCAAACGGATCGGCCAGTCTAGTAGATTGCACTCGAAAAAAAATTTTTTGCTTGGGGGGTGCAGGTTTTTTGTGAGTGACGTCATAAGTGGAGGACTTTTTGGCCACCTTGGCCCACTTTGCCTGGGCGCTAACCGTTAGGTGGTAGTATTTCGCTGATGTTTTTACTGGAAACTAGGCTACAATCCAAGTTTTTTGATACTTTGGATGACCTGCTGGGGTTTCGGGTTCAAAAGTTGTGATGTAAGTTAGTAAATATATTTGACTAATTAGCTAATTAGATAATTAATTAATTTGTTTAATTTAAATCATAAGTTTTGAACCAGAAACACTAGAAAGTCGATCAAAGGCTCAAAAGACTCGGACTCGAGCCTAGTTTCCAATGAAAACTTCAGCGAAACAC
>JGI24159J19872_10001242_pt1 | contig 27436 bp, 19 predicted proteins | sample Ectturendosymbi4_FD_19872 | JGI IMG/M metagenome (IMG submission 19872)
GAGGTCGAGGGAGCTCTTCTGACAAGAGCACATAAATCACAAATGCGGAACGTTAGGTTCGATTTACAGAGTACGGAAATTATCGAATCAGTCACGAACGACTGATCTACCAATAAGATTGGCATATATAGACAAACGAAAAAGGAGCCGAATTAGAAAATAGTACCGAGTTTCCACACATCATCATCAATTGAAGGAAGAAGCTTTGCTGTGTAAATAGCATTCAAGCTCACAAATACACTGGCCAGCGCTCCAAAAGCTACTCCAGTGTAGGACAAGTTCACCAGTTGGCCTTCAACATTGACGCCGAGAAGAAAACCTGAAAAATTAAAAAAAGCGCAATGTGTAAACTCAATGGTGGAAGAGTGGGAAAAAACAGAAGTGACGTCGCACTAGTCAGGGAAAACGTAATTTAAAATAATACTATACAGCAGTTTCAACAAAACCCTCAAGTAAAACTGGTCATTAAATTGCAGGTTAAGTGGTTATGTTCTTGATCTGGGTTTTTTATTCGGTCATACACCAAATTTTTTTTAAATGACCGAAAAAAAATTAAGTCATTTCGGTCAGAAATATAGACTAATGAATGGTGTTACGGCAAGTTTCAATACTACTATGGTACAAAGGACCGAAATATCTCAAAAAAATGACCGAAATGTCTTCAGTGAAACAGTAAGTTCTTGATTAACAAACAGCAAAACAACGAAGCAGAGTGCACGTCAGTTGGCAGCTAGCAAAATAAAAAAACACAGTACAGCATTAGCTTGCATGAACACTGGGAAGTGCTTTAATACAGTTGCACAATGACTAATCGAGGCATGGAGGTCAAAGAAGAGCAAAAGGCATCGATTCATTGGACGTACCGAACACTATGCCGCCGCAACAAGCAAGTGCCAATGGTGGTGTAGTCTTCTTCAAAATCAAGTAAGAAAACACAACATTGCACAAAGTCGTCAACGATCGGGCGACATTGTAGAAAGGCACACCCACATTTCTCAGACACAAGTTGTTGAATGTGATCATCGAAACAAAGCAAATCGATACCGGCAAGATTTCCCTTGAAAGCTTCTTGTCAAATCTGAAACAACCAACGTAACTAATTATTTGAGAAATATGCAGCAGGTCAGTACCGTACAGTACTTTGAACCCAAGTCACTTGCAGACACTTTTACAGCAAAGATTCAAGGGCGCCATTAAACATTTTCCGAAGAAGTCGGAGAACACTACTCAAGATGAAAACCGGAAATATTTTTCTCTTTTTACAATTTCTTTTTTGAGTGACGTAGCACTTGTACATCATAAAAATAAGATACTGTACTGACAAAATAAGATACACGTTGTAGGACTGACGATGCGCAGTATGAGGTGAAATCGATTTCCTATTAAAAATTTGCTGATTGATTCAAACTCTTCAACACTTCACCTGTGTGGAGAATATAAGCTATGATAAACATGTGAACGCATTCTCCAACGAAATATGATTAGTTACGGCAACCGAGATGCGCTAGCGCAGCGAACATTTTTGCAGTCGCGCTACAATTGATCCGTTACTCATTGAATGAGATGGGAAAACGTTGCAGACTCCACAAAAAGGAATAAACTTACACTGATACTAACTTTTTCACTGCTTGGGTTGCGCTTTATCAAGATAACCAAGAAGTATTAATCCTAATAGCGCTCTGGTTGCTTCCATGGCAGCACTAACTTTATTAATAATAGTAAACATAAAAAGGCGAGGGCTTTACTTAAAACAAAAGATGAGATTTATGTGGCAACAGATGGAATTGACAACTGTTGAGTCTGGTGAAAAAAAAGCTAACAAAGTCACAGTCGTCACACTTATGAGCCCATGTTGAGTCATTCACAGTACGCATCACGTCACTGACAATGTTGAGTCAGAACTGGCGGTTGTGCTACGTTGAATCTTTTCATTTTTTCAGTTAAGTCATTTAAAGTCTTCCAATATTAGGTATGAGATCCATGAAGAAGCTTGAAGGTTGAAATGGGGGAAGAATGCAGTGATATTTGCTAAAAACCATACAAATAACTCCACTGGCATGCTTGAATTTTTCCAACAAAACCTTGTCCAAAACTTTTTTCCGAAATGGATAGTAAAAGCAAAGGCATTCAATTTTACAAATGAGCAACGAATCACTGCCTTTACTGACTCTAGTCGAATCATTCAGTTCTCGCAAAAAGACATCCATTATGCAAGAGCGCAACTTGGGTAAAGTCTGTGATTTGAGTCGTCACGTCTCTGGCAAACGCCCTAATAAAAAGGTACCAAAACAACACTAAATATCAGATTGGCCATGTGCGAAAGGTAATGTTTAGCTTTTTTAGCAATTGACACAAAACTTGGGAGAAGCTGTTATTCATTATATACATTTTCTAACTACTGAGCACTGACATGTTATATTTTGTAACCATCTTATTCAGTTTGAGCTTAATGTTTTTGTATCAATCTGCATGCTGCATGCCTTGTGATAATACAGCATTACCATGAACTCGCTGATGAGTAGCTGATGATATCACTGTTGTCAAAATTCTACACTTACCTCCACAGAATCATCTCTTGACAAAGACTTTGACTAATGTTGTATTTAATGAATCATGGGATGGTCATATTACCCAGCAGAATTACTTTGCCAGATCTATAACTTTTAAATTATGAAGATTAAATTATAAAAACGATGTTTTTAAGGAGAATACCAGCAGAAAGCAAGACCCCTTGGTTATGATTCCCCTAGCAACACCAACCAGTAAATACAAAATCACTTGTTTCATAATACATGAGAAAAACATTGGGTTCACATATTGTGCTAGACAGGAAAACCAAACTTGATTCTCTTACCCACTGAAAGATACATTAAGTTGTAAGGAGTCTACAATCATTTATTCCCACATATCATAAACTTGTTACAACTGTTTAGAACTTCAACATCCAAAGAAGTTTGACTAAACACAAAAATTCAAAACACATATATTTATGCAATGTGCTTATTTTTCAGAGATTTAATTAGTGAAACAACCAACAGGCTTTGCACATAACTCAGGTGTGCAAAGATGGGTAGATGCATGGAGTCACAGCAACAACCAAAAATGATTCTCTTACTTGAATGAAGGAAGAAAATCAATTTGAATACATTTTGCAAAAAAGCCAAGTATTCGGCAAAGAGCAACAGCAATGAGGCACTGACAAAATGTCACAAAGAAAGGAGCATCCAACTTGAGTTCACTTGAATTTAGCAGACGCTTGTTCAAGAAAACCATACAGATTGAAGAAATCCTGTAAACAAATCAATGATTTGCTAATATTCTCCTTTCCAAAAAACATGAATATATTCATTAGCATAAAATTGTTTATAAATGCAAAACATATTTATGGCATGAAAAATATTCATCTAATGCTAAACGGAAAGGCTCTAATTAAAATACTTGATAACTAATAATGAAGAACTTTTTGCAAAACAAAAATTTTTAAGATGCTATACTTCAGATTACAAGGCAATTTTTTCTATTATTTTGAAGCTTGTATTTTTGCATCTCTACATCACATCATCACCAACTAATAATGCAGTTGCTCAAGTTACAGTGTATGAAATATTCACACTTCGAAATCATGCATTAAGCATGCATTGGGCTGCTATTTTTGCACCACTTTGCAACTCCATAACTAGCCAGCTGATTGTGCTAGAGAGCTGTTCAACCCCTCAAAAGATGGGTTGAGTCTTCTAGATTGCATTGGAAAAATTGGAAGGTTTTGGATTTCGTTTTTTTTTTGTGGATGACGTCATAAGTTGGGTAGGTTTTAGGCCATTTTGGCTCAGATTACCTGGCCCTGAGTGCCAACTGCCAGATAGAATTTTTGCCTCAAGTTTTTATTGGAAACTAGGCAGTAATACGAGTTTTTTGAACCATTGATTGGCTTTCTAGCATTTCTGGTTCAAAAGTTATGGCCTAAACAACAAAAATTGATGATCATATATTATGTAATTTGGGGATTAATTAATTAATTTGTTGTTTTCAGGCCATAACGTTTGAACTGAACCAGAATATTTGGTAGAAAGTTAGCTGCAAACTAAAAGGGAACAAATCTATTTTGCAAAGAATCACAGTTTGTGTACGAAATAACACGTATCAGCTTATAAATGAACTACCTAGTAACTATAGCATAGCTATGAAGAACCACCTCACATGGTAATTATGAGGATAGCAAAAAGACTAACATTTGCGTAGACACCTATTATGTGCAAAAAGACATAATGATCCATCTAAATAGGTCAATTGAATGATGTTACAAATGGACCAACAACAAATGTACGGTGGTCAACAAGCAAAACCTGCACCTCGTGCCTTATGATTATAGTTAGAAGTTGAAATGTGCTAATTTGGCCATTACATGTGCCACTCCACAACTTCAGTGTTATCACAATTACTAATGTTTGAATGCAACAGCAATTCCAGGTGTTTTAAAATATCCAGGTTTGGTGATTAAAAAAAAAACAGGTTGCGGGTAGTAGAAAATAGCCAAAAAAATGGGTTTCGGGTTCAGGAAAACGCGGGTTGGATACACCAAATTTTAATAATATTCTTTTGAACCAATAGTTGTGTTTTTTCAACAATATTTGAACTTCACTGCCTAGTCTTCTAATTGGCCATGACACAAATTATTTAAATCTGATAAAAATTAAGTAATGTCAAAATAAAAAATGATGTGATATGGTTTATAAAGAAGCAGCAAAGCAATTAAAAACAATAGGAATTTTGAAGAGCTATGACCATTTTTTGACTAATCACCACAAAAATTTTGTGCACAGCCTACATGACTTTAGGCAGAAAAGAACAGCTTTAGTAGTACATTATCCATTGAGGTTTAAAAGATTTATAATGCAGTGGAAGTAATTTAGTATACCTCCATTAGAAAGGTTTGCTTACATAGATAGTACATAAGAATGTTGGTAAGTTCATACAAGAAGCAAGCAAATTTAAATTATACAAACAAATTTAACTTTAGCAATATATTAATAAAATGTAATGGTTTATCAGCATCAAGTTAACTTTTTCATCAGGGCAGTTAATGTGTCTGAATCTACTCATCAAATATCTAATGCTTTTAACAAACAAGTCATAAACTTTCTCCTTCTGTAAAATAGTTCTGTATGACAATGAACAAATGCAGCATCATCTGATTTTCAAGTAAATTTGTCATCTGCTCAGAATGGCTGCTTTTACAAGTCTTCATTTTCTACCATTATAAAGGCCTAATTTTTCTGCATGATGATGGGCAAATGTGGTGGTTGCTAAAATACTGCTTGTCTGTCTTTTTTAATCGCTATAATAGTATTTTTGTGCATACCAATCATTACCCAACACCTGGTGTATTATGATTAAGCAGTTTTTTTTGTGTTTTATTCATAACCCACTGTCGCATTATAGGCACCATGAATTAAACATAAACACATCTACATAAAAAATACAGTATAATAAAATGTACTTCCTATGAAATGTGAATACAATTCTACAGTGACTGCGGACAATGAAAGTGGCTAATATCAGAACTATTTACATGATTGCAAAAAATAAACTCACAGTGCAAAGATCAAATAATAATGGTTATATTATATACAGTAGCCTAGTTAAAAATGTACCTTACTAGAGTGTAGCGAAAGATGCTCAAGTAAGGCATCATTTGCAGTTGTAGCCAATTTGTTTCCAGGGAAAAAAATTTAGGCAGTGGCTATAGATACACCTGTGGATCTTGAAATTTGAAAACTTATGAATACGCCACCTGTGACGTAACAGTTACGCATGACGAGAGTGCAGTAGGCTTGGTAGAAACAAACTAAACATAAAAGATAAACCTTAAACCTAACACTACTAACCGTGGCCCTAACCCTAACCTAATCAATGCTAACCTAACACTAAGCTAACCTAACCCTAATGCTATCCCTAACGTAACAGTAACACTTAACCCCTAAATGTAACACCCGAGCCTAAAAAAAAGTAAAGAAAAAACAACAAAAAACAAAAGTGGCAACAAGGTAAGAGTCGAACCTAAGACCATTACCATAGTAGCCGTAATGCCTACACCACAAGATCAACACCGTTTCAATGACAAACTGACCCTTTTATCAGGACAGGCGTATCCGTAGTCACTTCCAAAAATTTACACCTGGCACTGACACCTACATCAAGGAAGTTTGTCAAAACTTAAAAAGATCACAAATCCGCTATTGTAGCCAAACAACACTACACAATCATCATTAAGCAAAGTGATTAGTGAACTTACCAGTAGAGTGAGACCACAAATGCAATTTTTAAAGACTTTTTCAAAAAACTTTCTTCAGTCATGTTGTTCAAGTTGGTGGTAAGACCTGTTCCAACTTTATTGTCACTTAATTAGTTCGCACAGTTCAGTCTTAAGTAAACGTGCAGAATTTTCAGTCCAACTTCTGCTACATCAATCCAGTGAAAGATTTATTTTATACTGTTCAATCTCCTGTTCCTTGTAATGTATTACATACGTAGTCACACAATCACAGACAAGGGTTGGAGGCAAGCACTGCATCCAGATCCAGCAGATATAAAAAATGATTCACAATATAGGAATGGCCTAGGCTACCACTAGATTTATCTCATCTGGAGTACGACAACTATGCTAAGTAGATTTAGTGAGAAATTTATTTTACAACGGGATGGGTCTCAAATTGGATCGTGCAACTGCAATTAGTGGAACATCTGCAAAAGATACAAAATATGCTCACAACAACGTGTGCTTCATATTCGCATGAACTGCACTGCAGTACACAGCACACAGCAGCACCTGTCACTCATGATCCTGGACTCCTCGCCAGAGTGACGCTGAGTGAGACCCGCGATTTCTCCTAAAATCACGCGAGAACGCTGGACTACTTGCAAGCATGAGCATAATTTACACGTACAAAATCGCGCAGCAGCCCAGCAGGTGAAATGAAAACGAGGTCCGAGATCCGGTTTGGCAAGTTTTATTTGTAGATGTGCAGTGTGTACACCAAAGGTGAGCATTGGACTGGACTTGGATTGGACTGGATCCGGACTATGACGAATTTTGTTGATTTTGGATTGGATCCGGACTGTAAAATGGTTCATAAATTTAAGATCAGGGGCGGATTTGGACTGAGTTAATGGAAAAGAATTACATAATTTTTGTCAATAAAAAGCTTTATTTTGTTAATGTTTTGGACTTTATTTGGACTTGGATTTTGAATTTCTTAAACTTTTTGGACTAAGGTTGGACTTGGACTGAGTTTTAAAAATACAGGATTAGATCAGGATCGCAAAATCTGACAGTCCGCTCATCTCTGGTGTACAGATGAATGGGACTTCCGTACATGGACTGGATTTTTTGCATCCGGTGCCAAGCGAAATTTCTGACTTCACACCATGTGCGCATGCACAGGATAATATTCTATATACTAAATGCGCTGATAAAACTGATTATTAGGGCTTAGGACTTCGTGTTTAGGTGAGTGTGTCGGGTTAGGCTTTGGGTGAGGGTGAGAAAAAGAAAAATAATTGAGGTCAATGACTAAGTCCGAAAATTTTCAATTATAAAAGTTATTCCCGTGCCATAGCTTGTTGTGGGTACCTGACGTCTAACCAAAATGCTTTGATTTACATAACACACACCAAAAAAGAAAAAAGTAAATGCCAAACTTTATTTTTTCATTCTGAAAAGCAAAATAACTGAAAAACATCAACAGGTCAGAAAATTCGCTTGACACCGGTCTCCTCCTGCTTCCAACAGGATCAGGAGTGAGGTTTTTTTAGCTTCAGCCAGAGCCGGATTGGATTTAGATTTTGCGTTTGCTGAACGTAATGTAAATTGTAAACTTACCAAAAAAACTCTCCAACGCAATCAAGGGCGTACCGACGTTAGATGGCGCCCGAGTCAAGAAACAAGTTTGGCGTCCTCTTGTTCAAACCCATAGGTGTAGGAGCAGGCAAAATCATGGGTGTGTGAGTGTGAAGGAATTTTGCCTGGATTCTCCCAAACTTACCCGAAAAATACTTCAATATAAGTGACCTCCAGAAAAAAAATTTAGGTCAATTCGGACGCCATGTGATCTACAAAAAAATGTTTTTCATGTCAATTCGGGTGCCATTATTTTCAAATCAAAGCATGCTGGGCGCCATTTCTGCTCAGATTGTCAAGGAGTTTTATAAGTTTCTCCGAGATTTTCCCAGATTTTATTGGATTTTCACCATATCAAAACTTTTGGAGGTGCGGTTGCACTCCCTGCACCCCCACCTCCTACACCAGTGTTCGAACCTAAGGTCTTTTAGGAGCAAATGCACTGTCTTGAAGACAGTACTTGCAACATTGTTGGGACTTTTCAGCCCCCGGGGCATTGTGCCCCCTTCGACACACCCCTGAACGCAACATTATGTATTGTTTTTTGGTTATGCACCCATGCCATAAATTTTGTTTAATCTAACTATCCCAAGTAAACGTTTTTGCAAGTCGGGCCAGGTTCGGGCTAAGTTTATCAAAATGTTTAGGGCGATCTTTGGCCTGCATGCAAAACTTTTTAAATAATACTCAGAGACACGATTTTTCTTTTGTGACGTAGCTTTGTTGTTTACCGCGGTGACTTCTGTGAGTGAAGTGATTTTCTTCACCTTATTCTAGAATTCCAAACGCCTCAGCGTTCTTTTGTCTGTTCGGACTGGCCTACTCTCACGCAGGGTTGTTATTTGTTGATATCTTGACCCACTCGGTAACTTTGACTTTCGGGCATATATCGGCCTTCAAAAGACATTGTCGGGGTCGAGACTTCAAAATGAGGCCTGTTTACAACTTTGCTCCAAACATATCGACGCAAAGAACGATTTAATACTTGTACATTACCTACACCAGTGGTTCGCCAATCAATGCGAACATCTCAACAAAAGTAGCGCATTTGACCCTGATATATTTGGTTGAGCGTCTTATTATATTCAGTAACAGACCACTTGGTGGCCGCCTTACAGCTCGTGACTAAATCATCAAACGCATGCGCGGGTTCCACAACAACTTTGTAGGCATCAGGCAACATCAGGGCTGCGGAGTCAGCAAAGTGTAACAGCTGCCGATTCGCAAAAAAGGTTGCATATGGCTTGACTAGGACGAAAATTCTAGAAGTTAACACTATCGTATTTGTACGTCAAACTTTTCCGCGAAATTGCACGGATTTTACCAAATGAACACGAAGGGAATCGATCGTAATCGCTGTTAATTTAAAACAAAACGGCGTACCTTGAAGTGAAAAAATATTCTCCTGAAACAACTGGAAACTTCCTGCTGGCGACAAATACCCATGAATTGCACTCAATTCGAGAGAAAAGATACTGACGCATCGGTTTGAACATACAAAATAGGTTTATTCGCGATAACGTAACAACCGACTCACTAAAAACCGCGAACGATTGTCGCCGAGTAAGACAAACAAGCATAGTTCTCGGGATTCAAAACATCGTTAGATCTTGCCAACAAGCTTGCGTCATAGAAAACTCGAGTCCAACTACCCGAGTTTCCAGCAAGTGTGGTTATTCAAGATCCCATGAGGAACGTGAATCAGGTACAGCCCGTCCTTCCTAGCCACGGGTCATCTTTGTTCTTCCTCTTTTCCTTTGTAGATTGGCCCGCATTTTGCCATGTATTTTTTCACGTACTCTTTCGCCTTGTATCGTACGTTGGCATTGCACTCCAGGTCTTCCCACACTTGGACTTCTTTTAGTTCTTTTGTCAACAATATGTGAGTTAGCTGCAAAATTAAAAGCATCTTCGCTGAAGGTTGAGAATGGACAACCGTTACGTCAGCCGCTTATTTTTACTGTATTCTGATTATCTCCAATATGTACACTGAATACAGTATAGCATAAAGCTGTCTGCTGATGATAGGTTCTTTCCGTTTCAGCAACATTAGCGCACGAATCAATATGTAAAACCATCAGATAGAATTAAGTATTAGTTACGACACAACAAATTACCCCTAAGTATGTTGAAACTAATCGCAAGTTAATGACTAAACAAACGTTCCCTTGATATGACTTTAGATCTATAAATCAATGAGCAATCAATCTCTAGCACGGATTATATGGTATATAATATCAAGGTGTCTTTGTTGAAAAACCTCCGTTCAATAGCACATAAATCACATTTAGAAACAAGTTTCAAGAACCTCCCGCATTCTTGCTAAACTCAGACACTGTCTTCTTCATAACCAAAAACTGTTTACTTTAGCATAATAGTTAAAGGCCACAAAGATAGCGGCAAGTAAATCAGTCAGTTTATTGACGGTGAAACTAGTTTCGCGTTTTCCAACGCATCATCAGTCCTGTAAATGTAAGACAAATCTTACAGGCGAAATGTTGGCAATTGAAAACAAGTAAAGAAAAACACACGAACTGTGGTTAGTTGCAACGACATTACTAAAAATTTTTTTTCGAAGCTAAAAGGCTGACCTTCCCAGAGCCTCATAAACCAGTCACTGCTGAGAAAATCTGCGTTTGGCAGCCGCTCGGTCTAACAAAGACACTTTTCCTCTGGAGATAACAAACGTGCGCTATGACGAATGCCAGAGAGAAGCCACGCGATTTAAACAGAGCGTAACAGTTCACGAAAAATCAAGAAAGGCAGAGCCTTTCAACGTACATTGGAAGCGTGCAATGAAGCTAATGTTTAGTTATTCCTTGTTCCAAACACAACTCTTTGATGGTTTGACAGTTCGTCAATTCTCCCTTTTCCTGTTTCATAGTTCTTTCAGTAAATGCCAACATTTGCGGAAAATAGTAGTGGCAGGGATTCTCTACGTGGACGTATATGCGTAATTCTTGTTTTTCATTTATTTTTCTACTGGTCGTGTGTGTGTTCACACATGTGCTTGTGTCTGGAATATTTTGGTTTGTGCGTTCCAACGCACCATTATTTTGCATACTTTATTTTTGTTACTTTTTACCTGCGCTGGTTTTCTTTTTTATTCCCGAATAAATGGAAGGTGATGATGACATGTGTGGCTGGTGTTAGGTGGCAACTTTGATAAGATTGGCTTTGTGATGTTCAGCACGTTTGATGACATTGTTCTTTACCGAATGCGACGGGACCAAAGGATACAACTGCCCCATCTGAACTCGAACAAGTTCGAATTCTGGGATTACTTTGGGGAGCTTTTGGTAAATCCAAACGCTTTCTTCCAGTCGGAAGCATTCTGCCCCCTCCGAAACTTTTGTGTGCATGCAACCTTGCTAATTCCATTTTAGTATGTATTGGGACATAAACCACTGATCAAACACGGCCTCCCGGACATTGCTGATAAATACAAATGCATTTATCTTCCTCCTGCATTGCGGACTACCGCAAGATTATTTGCTGGTATCCGTGATAACAGTGATACCAGCGACGGCATTTTTTGCTAGTGCCTTCTAAAAACAGTGGATTAGTTGCAGAAACGGACGTCCAAATTCGAGTTGGTAGCGGAGGTGATGATACGAAATGACAGGGACCCACAATCAGAGGGTAGGTAATCGAGCAATTTCCCCGGAAATTTTCAAAAACGTATGTATTTGTTAGGTACAACAAGTTACATCATTCTCCCCCAGAAAATATCAGCTGGTTGCGGCCCTACCCACCAGTGTATCTTACACTGAAGGAGCTTTGCTGCAAATCATTCACTTGTGCAGATAAACAATATATGTACTGTTCACCTTTGTAGGCTTTGTGGCATTTTCGCGAAGGCTGCGTGATGTAAGCTCTGATTCGCACAAATACAAACTTTTAAGGCCGATATTTTACCCTTGGGAGGCAAAAAGCGGTTCTTACACCCGGGCGTATGTTCATCAAGATAGACACCTTGCGTAACCTGAGTTTAGTTTGAAAATCAACCAAACAGTACAAATTCCGCTTTGACAAGTGAAATCCTTGCCTCTTAGCCCGACCGTCGCAAGAACCATGTTCGATGTCTGCACCACATACACTCGCACTGACACATCGATCGCACCAATCACTTTGTGTACCAGCTTAAAATTTGCATCAAAATATATCAAAAATTTCGCATGTAACTTTAGCGTCAGGTGATTTTTACACCAAGTTTGCTTTTGCATCGCTGCTTCCTGTTATTGAAACGAAGTTAAGGAAAGGTTGAACTAAAATTAACCAAAGGCTTTAAAAAACTTTTAAGCAGTGATTGCACAAACCAAAATACCTTGCGCGCTAAATACTTGAAGTCCTCGGTGGAAATTATCCTCCCCACTTTGCAATCGGGTTTGCGATAAGCGCTCAGACACTGCACGACATGCTGCGACATCTGCGAACGGAACGTTTCGCGCGCTTTCTTCGCGCTTTCCGTGCCCGATGCGATGATGGCCGTGCTCGCCAGCTTCTCCGCAATCTGCTGAATAACAAAGCAATTTAAGTTTGAAAACAATAAAAAATTTGGTCTCTTGTGAATTTAACGTACACGAAATGCGGTGTTGAGCGCACAACTCTAAAATAAAGGAAATAGTTAAAAAGAAGTGCAGAATAGCCTTATAATGAAAATAACGTCAAAGAAAACGATGTAAAAGACACTTTTGTAGACGTTTCGGTAGTAGGTGTTACCAAAATGTCTGCAAAAATGTCGTTTACATCGTTTTCTTTCGCCGCTATTTTCATTATAGTTAAAAAGATATCCTAACCTTTTTGTTTCCTTCATCCGAGGTGGGAATGGGCGATATATCCATGTCGCCTTCCTTCTTTCCCATCATATCTTCATCCGGACCGTTCCATGTGGGAGGATCCCACTGCGTCTGCCTGATGAGAAACGAACGTGAATGCACGAATATTGGAATGGAAGCTTTGCAGGGACGTCAAATTCAGTAGCAAATACTGTTGATGCAGAGTGACTAACGCCAAGACTTGGTCTAGAAAGGCCGAGAGTGCACATAAAAAGTTCGGTCCCGTGCTGACAGGCCAGCGGCTTCAGCTTACTTACACCTACAGCAACAACGCACGCACTCGCCACTAATATTCAGCAAATGAAAAGAAGTTTGGAACAAATTCACATTGCATTTGCGACGACTGAGCGGTAAGTACCTCGTTATTGCGTGATAATAGTAAACGCATCCATCATCGTCTGCGGCTGTTCTCCAGTTCGGTGGCAGCCTCGCTGATCGAGGGTCTCGCGGCGGCGAAGCAGCCTGCTGACGTTGTTCAGTCAATGTCGCCGGTTCGATCGGTTCCATGGGAACTCGAGCGATGGTGCTTGACGACTGGGGCGTCCCCGGTTGCGAGACTGCCGCAGCCGGTTGCAGCAGCTGTTCCTGAGGCTCTGGTGGAGTTGGTTGAACGGAGACTTGGGGCGCCAGGCTGGGGGGTTGCGCTGGTTGCGCGCAGGACGCAATCAACTGGAACATTTTCAAAAATGTGGAAATGAGCGAAACCTCTTTGTGCTGTGGGTATGAACGGTAGAAAAGCCATGAAACTTATGGCGCGGTCAAATAAAATCCCCTTTCCAGTTGCGGAGGCACCCATTTTTATGACGCGTATACCCGCACGTAACTATACACCGCAATTTTCTGATAAAAGAGTTTGTCTAAGGCAGTACCTGAGGATCTTCACGATCGCTTAACAATTTTTGTACCACTCTCATCTTTCAACGAAATGCTTATTATAGTAGGCAGCCGTATGTTCGGCGCGGCAAACTAAAAAACATACACAAACGCGTTGTCTGAAGAAATGCTCAGCGGTTGCTTGTCAATAATACGCGCCGAACTTCAGCTCAGCTACAATAAAGGGAAGCGATCGTCACGTGTCGTTGTGAATCGGAGAAAAGCGCAAAAGTCCCGGAGAAAAGCGTAAAAATGTCTAATCAGATACTCTTACCGCGTTCAATTGCTCTGTGTTCAGCAAAACGATCGCTTGATTACCGTGCGTGGCAAGTATGGTGATGCCCTGCAAAAGCAAACAAAAAAACACAATATTGCTTGACAGACAACACAGAGTTAATACCAAAAACGCACTATAGCACTTACGGAATAATCCTTCGGCTGAGGAAACATCTGCAATATTCTTGTGAAGTTATCAACCACATTTTGTGCAGAGCCGTACGTCTGAAATGGATGCAAACAAACGACATAGAAAACGTTATAATGTCGATCTGGAAAATATTCCTCAATAAATGAACGAGCTTTCCGACAAAAGAGTTACAAAAACGCGCGCTGTACCAGCAAGTAGGAAGGCCACCGCGACCACACTCAACTGCTGCAAACGTTTGAGACTTAGAAAAGCGAACTTATCCTATCTTCGCCTGTTACCTGCTGAGTCGCTGCCATTGCAGTGGGGGGTGCGCCTATGACGGAAATCGGTTGTCCTTCCCGGACACAATTGACGTACGTGGGGAGGTGGGAGGGCGTCTGCGAAAAACAGTGAGTTTACAAATCATCTTGAAAATGATCGCCGAAAGGCTAAGGCACGCCCAGCTAAGCTTTATCCCAAGCAGCAGTGCAATCACGACCGCCGCGTGACTGCCAAGGAGATAAGGTCAACACAACTTAGAAAAGGAAAAAAAGTAGAAAAAAAAATAAGTTCACTTTCTTGCGAGCGCCACCAACCTGCAACAGCAACTGTTGATTTGCTGTCTGCGCCAGCATCGCCGTTTGAGCGGTGTAGAGTGCATCCGGTTGAACCGAGTAGACGACGGGTTGAGGAAGAGCGGGTTCGGGAAGCGGGTTGATTTGAATCAGATTTCCCGAGTACACGCTCTGGGTGAATGCAGGCGCGTCCGGTGGAGGAGGAACGACTGGGGGGAGGCTGGGTGCAGGGGGCGGTAGAGGGGCGTTGTCCTGCTGCACCGCAGGTCTGGAACACAACATCCATCACTGAGAAGCCCGAACGCACAGTTTGCGATCGGTGCGAGTGTTAGCGCTAATCGTCGAGCATAACTTACATGTGAGCGTTGACAGGCGGCGTCAGGTGATCTGCGAACGGGTCGACAACGGAAGGCGTCGCGTCGCGCGCTTCTTGCCTTTTCTTCATTTCCTCCTCGCGATGCCGCATGTCGCGTTCGAACTGTCGCCGGTGTTCCTCGCGCGACAGACGCGCGCCCGAACTCAGTTCGTTCAGCCAGGCGTACTTGCCACCTGCGCAAACGGCAGCTACTGTCTGGTTCCGGGAACAAGGCTACGAAAAACGTTTTGACAAAACAATGCTTGAAAAAAGCTTAGCTTCAAGTGAAAAAATGCATGTTTTTGACGCTAACGGTGCGGTTTTTGAGCGGGCCGCTAACGATATTTTTAGCGGTTGGATTTCACCGGGCCGTTACCGCCCGCTATTATTGAAAGACTTTCAAACATTTTTTGTGTTAGGAGAATCACTCGGTGGCGCGAAAAGTGAGTGAAACCACCTGGATTTTGTGGAGACTAGTTATTTGAAACTTAACAGGTATTTTTTACATGTACCAAATCACTATCGGTTTGGCAATTAAATTGTGTTTGTTTGATATTTGTAATTAAATTGTTAGTAAACCATATAATTGTTTAGCGGACCGGATTGAAAAAGAAAAATGTCTTCGGGCCGTTAAGGGGCTGGATTTTGCGGGATATGGGCGGTCCGGGCTTCAAAAATCTTAGACAGTGCCACCTCCACTGCAAAGCATTCCATGCTCTACGAAGAAATGAAACAGTCAACCAACAGTTAAGGGGATGAGCATCCTATTCGACTAACAATTTCGTGGCTAAGTAATGGATGCTAACGTTGCTATAGCAAAGCAAGTTTGCCACCACATCCTTACTGAAGAACAGTTTTCGTCATTTGCAACTTACCGGGATCATCTCTTTCGTTAGAGTTCTGCCTCCCGGCAATGCTCCTCCTGCGAGGAGGGGAGGGATATCGAGATCTTCTGCGGTCTCTGTCGTGGTCTCTGTGCCTGAAAGAAGGAAAATCATCAAAACAATAAATCAACAGTTTATTGGAAAGAATCATCGCGGGCGTGCTGTCAACCGGTGACACGCAGGAAAAGGAACAAGTAAGTTACTATCCACAGGGCCCAAAAAATGAGTTGCATGTTTCCGTAGGAACAGCGAAAAGTCAACACAGTCAAGATGTGACAGGTTTGCACAGCTGATGGTGAGAACCACCGACACTGCTAAATAGATTGAAGCATGCACGTGTTAGCGAAGGATGTTTCTTAGTACTCCGAAAAAGAACGGGAATGCATACATATTTGGATGGTATAGTTGGCGAGCGCAACGTTTGCACTGCATTTGCGCTTTGGGTTTTGTTGCTAATGTTACGTCCTGATTTTACACTGACGAGCGTGAACATTTTTTATTTTTCGATCACAAATCCGTCCGTTTTCTGCCCAGCCAACCGTCGACATGGTTCCTAAATGTAAAGATTCGAACCCCCCATCCGTTCTTGCGCATGAGCTGGTCGACTTGTAGTGGATGGAAATAAGGTTTGCTGACAGGATTTAAAAATCTCAAAGCTCCGAGGAACTAAATTTTGCAGTGTCGGAAAGTATGGGTTAAACATGAGGAAGTGAACGTTAACGACTGAGTTAATTGATGTGAGTTGCTTCCAAACAGGAAACGTAAAAGAAACTGACATTTCCGTCGCGACAAACGCATCCAACGCCGCAGCTGGTGAACAAGCGAAAGGCGTGGCGCATCAGATGCACTCACGTTCGCCTTCCATCTAAGGACACGCCCAACGCTGCTCAAACCACGTGTTGCATTCGCATAATGATGGTCGCAACATTGCCGGAGCATTCAACTCACCTAACGACAAGTTCGCGACGGCCGCGAACTTCCAAGCAAGGAAACATTTTGCCAAAAATAAGACTACACGGAACACTGGTACCTGGGGCGGTCGTGATCTTTGTCGCGATGATATCTGCTTCTGCTTCGATGGGGGGACGACGGTTCACGGTCGTTGTCGTGGTAACGGCTGCTCCAGTCACTATTGTTACCATCGCCAGTTGCGGTAACACATGGCGAGGAAGTCTGTAAATATACACTTCGTGCGTCGTTTTTTTCGCTGAGACATTTCGGTCATTTTTCCCATAATAGTTTTAAAACTTGCCGTAAAAGTATTCACTATACTCTATATTTTCGGCAATTATGACCGAATTTACAATTTTATCTGTCACTTCAAAAAAATTCGGTCTTTGACGGAAAAAAGCCAGCTTTGTGCACACGAAAATATATCCACCAACTGTAAATATTATGTTTAATTCAACTAATAGCATGTTTTCAAGGCCTTTCGAGTACTTTCGGCAACGTTAATTTTTTTAAAGGAAGCTCACACTTGTTTGCCAGTTGCAAGCACTCCACAAATTTTAGACACATCTTTACCAAAGGAACCCCAACACGCAAGTGTACAGTCATGAAGAAAACGCGGCGCCCACGCTGCTGTAGTTTCTTTTTCGCCCTCTCTCACTCTGAGGCGACGAATTTCCAGCATAAACCGTAACAATTATTTACAGGGTGCCTAATATTGTCCATTCCTGCAGCTGTTCAAAAGTAATTCCATCACTTATTACCTGTGAGCTTGACCTGTCTTCAACACTCCGCTCACTCTCACCACCGCGAGCTTTGTCAGGACTACGTTGTCGTTTAGGAATTCTGAAATTCGAAATAAGATAAAAAGTCGCGAAAGCATAGACCGTATTTTGAGTGAGTATAACTCACCAATGATGCAAAGCGTCAAAGTGTTATGATGATCGCATCATTTAAACACACTGGTAGGAATGGATTTCATCAATGTGTTTGGTAAGACGCCAACAATATTTCAAAACTGTGCTTACGTAATTAATAGGCATGGATATAATGTCTATGGAAAGAAGTCCTTTCTCAGCAAAGAATCAGACACTTTAAGATCTTACATAGTATATATTTCGCCTACGATGTAGGCATCATCAGCTCTTATTCAAATAGAATGGATATGATACTGCGCATGAGCTTACAGTCAATATTTCTTATGACTGTGGAGATAAATCATTCAGATTTTCTTTCGCAAAAGAAGTGTAAACGCATCCACTGCTGAAGGGTTGTTCCGACATATATATTCATACGTCAGCGCTAGCACGTAGCAATTCGATGGTGCATGAAGTGAAAGTGTCACCCCCTTACCATCAACAAAGAAGTAGGTTTCATACTTCGTTGAGGCTAAGACAAAAAAAACCATGTGACTACAATGCTGACCAACACCAATGTTTCTCTTTCGAACTAATGAAAAATGTGTTGTAATGTTTTCTATCATTCGAAAGCTGATGTTAGTTCCATAAAAAGTGTTCTTTAAAAAGCTTTCAACGATCCTTGATAGGTCCCGTGCATTCTGCTCAGCAAACACTCGCCAGCCAGACCCACCTGTATATCTCCTTGAGATCTTTCCACAAATCCAGCAGCTTATCAGTGAGCGCAGTTATCTCTTTCGACAGTTCTAAGCACTTCAACTTCTCATCAAGACTTGCTTGCAGCGGTGCGACCGACTCGGGGGTGACCGGTGACGTATCCTCTCTTTCGTGTTGCGCTTCTGACGTAGGTACGGCCGCTGGCTGCTGCTGCTGTTGCACAGACAAACGGCGTCGTTAACAGTGAGCGAATTTCATGCGTCTTCCCGCAAGCGTTCGACTAAGGATTGCGAGACTGTAGCTTCGCGACGAACAACGTCATATGATTTACTTCTGGTACGGCTGCTGGCGACGGGTTTAGTTCAGTTTGTCCACGCTGCGCTGTCGCCGTAATGCTTTGCGCCCATTGCACGACGACGACAGCTTCATTATGCTGTAATATCTAAACATGCCAAGGTGACCTTATGCCGACCGCGATTACGTGATACGTTCTCAAGTTCGTGCAAGCAAGCATTTCAATCGATTTAAACCAGGTGTTTGCAACCGTCCTGACAGGCAGTTATGGCAAAGCAATAAGTTTCTGAATGTAAAAGAGGTGGAAAAGGCTGGCGTCGCGTGAAAATGCGAGGGAGAAAAGAAATCAGGGAATAATTTATTCAGTGTTTGTACTTTAGAGGAGCCACCCAAATTGTGTACTAAACTGATAAGAAAAGTTTTCAAAGCTATCACATTGAAGTAACATAGTCAACTCACCACTTTATCTTCTTCTGACGTCGTCTTTTTGACATCGACGTCTTCACCAACTTTTTCTTCTGTGCTTTCTGTGTCTTCGCGTGGTTTACCGGCTATCTCATCGCGTAGAGCTTCAATTTTACTTTGCATATTTTTCTGCAGCGACATTTCTGAGGAACAAAAATGTTTCATTGAGGTATTTTAACCTAACGGAAATTAAACTGCACGCCTTTTTTTATCAACCAGCAAGGTCATTGCCGGTGTCGCAGCAAATTTTGTTAAAAAATTCCATCCCAACTGATTCCGATACGAGACTAGGTCGCAATTTCTTTTCACAGTTTTTTTTTCATTCAAGTCCACACAGCTTGCAACTTGAAACGCAGCACTGTAGACAGACATGAGCGGTGATGACAAAAAGCTTCATTAGTCCAACTTTCGATATTTTCGTGTTCTCTTCGCCATCGACATGAAAGAACAAACTGACGTTGCTTTAATAGGCCGCGCGCGCAATTTCACACCAAACATATGCGGTTAACACCTATTCAACCTTACCTTCCTCGGACCAGCGTCGCACCATTGACAGCACCTTGCTGTCTTCCAGGATGTTTTTATTCGCAATGGGAAGAACGGCTAACGTCTTGAGGATTTCAATTCGAAGCTGGATTGACAGCCGTTCAGCGTCGGACGTCCCACCAAGGTCAACCATCCAACTCCACAGGAGCGGCAGGCCGTGCAATTGAAGAAATGATCTGTACGACACCGCGTGGGAATTAAAAAAACAACAGCAAAGTCGTCTGCTCATGCTGACAAACGTTCAGGGTGACCGACACGGACGTTAAGAACGGAGTATTAGTGGAATGACAACACAACCTTGAGAAATACGTGCTTAATGTAACGGAGCTGCTGCTTCTTAGGCATTGATGTTTTAGAGTGTACAGTGTTGCGCGAGAATTGCTCTAGAACAGCTACTGTATGTCCAACCTGCGGCCCAGTCGAAGGTTTTGTGCGGCCCAGTTGAGGTTTTCGTTGTAGTAAAAGTATCCTTCGTACTGACAACTTGTCCTTATTTTGATAATCATGAATTTAACATTTTTCATGCTGGTGGTCTTCAGTGCCACTTTATCACGTCTTATTACCACTGCAGTTAGGATTCGAACGCTTAAGCTAAATTTAGTTTGCTAAGATCAAAGTAAGCAATTCAGTGTGGGGCCCTCATTAATGTTGTTCAATGTGCGGCCCTGGTTAAGATAGTGACATAATTTTTGGCTCAGTAAGCCATTTGGGTTGGACATAGCTGTTCTAGAATCTCTGGCGCAAAATGTGAATGGCCTTCGAAAATCTTTTTCCACATGTACTATACCATGGAAGAGTTAAATGTATTTCGCAGCAGAAAGAATAACGAAAATCATAAGCACGTGCAGTTGGTCAGAGCGAAAGGTTTGATGCATGCAGCTCAGCAAAAAGTTGCTTTTATAAGCAACAGCGGGAACCAATCTTAATGAATAGAGCACGCTTTATACAAGGGTATGTTTTACCAAACGAATATTTCAGAGAAAACGTGGTTAACCTCCCACGAATGCAGATCAAACAATGCCGATGTGAAACGCGGATGTTTGATGCCAAAAAGTCAAACGGTGTAGCTACTGGCAATCACGAGCTTTCTTAACCTGACAAAAAGGATGCGCGTTTTTAGCGATTAGTTTTAATATCAGAAAATGAGGAAAATGATGAATGTTACTGCCTTTAGAAACTTTTGGAATGGCCTTGGGAACAAACCTTAGAAACACGGCACACTACAATTGTCACTGTTGGCACAATGTCTTCAGAACAGGTTAATCTCATTTGTAGAAAAAAAAGCTTCACACAGTAGCATTCCCGTCACGCTCCACTTCCTGAAATGGCAACGGACCGATCTTGTCGTCATCGCGTGCTTATCGGTCTTGGTCGCACCGTGGTAGTTTGAAATCGTTCAACAAATATATGTTGTCGTCCGAAACTGACGCCAGAAGTAATTAAAAATTANAACAATATGACGGTTTTNAGTGGTGCAAAAACTCTTGTTTGCCACTTCTCACGCGTACCAACCAACAAACGGTTGTTGTGTAAGAGCAGGCCAGCCCGGACCTGGGCAGTGGGTCAGAATATGCTCAACCACCAGAAGTGTTTAAGATAAAGTTTGTGTCACTCACAAACGAACACAGTGTATTCAGTGCTATGACTACCACAAATAAAATGTTTTCGAACTGCTTCACAAACATTGAAGTTATTACATTTTGCCACCGGCGCTTGTTGAAATAAAAACCGGTACTTATTCAGAAAACTTAGATAAACATCATGCGGCACGCACTGTACACATCAATTTCCAAGAACACTGCTTCAAACTTCTTTTCAAAAAATGTTTAAACCAAGATTCACTTAATTGTGGATTTAACAAACGTATTTTCGCAAGCAGCGACTCTATCGAAATGGTCGGCTGCGGTCGGGCTTGCAGTACTGAAACAACCTGCGTCATAACTTCAGTGACGTCATCGTTGAAAATAAAGCAAGTTCTTCAGTGGACCAAAACCTTTTCCAGCCGCACCACAGCAACTCTCAACAACACTTGATTTTAGCAATATTTCTCATTGTCATCAGAAGCTGGGAATTCAGTATTGCATCGACGCGTCGCGCCACAACTGACACCAGCAGCGATGCAGTGACAGGAAAAGCACACAGCGCCAGCTTGAAACCCACCTGAGGCAGGCTTGGTTGTCTGTTTTGCACAGGACGTCCATACACATGAGGCGCTGCTCGATGGTGTCGCAACGGACCATGGAACGCGAGAGCTGAAGAACTTCTTTGGTGGTTTGCAGACCGCTGCTCAAACGAGATATCTCCTTTTCAAGCTGCATCGTAAAGTAAAGAACATGAATTCGAGAAATCCAGTAATAATAATATATTAGCAGATGTAGATCACTGTGAAGAAAGTTGGTGATAAATAAGTTACAGCAGCTAAAAACCCCGATCATGTTTTGTACAGTTTGGGTGGACGTGCCAAATTACTTTACCACACGCTTTAATGAGTAAACAATAATTATTTTTTGAATGTAAAGCATTCAAATCGTTAGCGGCGCATGTCAAAATATCTCGCACCTTTCACAGTCTTTAGAAGATCAAGTCACTACATGCAAGCTCTAGCTAGCCGGCTCATACGAAAATATGGCAAACTTAAGGATAAGCTACGACGAACGCGAAATCAAATCGGCATCGATTTGCAGGCAACGGTTGTTGCGCTCATCGAAGGCACCGGTTTTATTCAATGAAGCAGGTGAGGTGTTGCACCGTTGGTGAAGTAAGTCTTGTTAATACATATATTAATTAGACTACTTTTTTAACGAAAAGAAAATATTCTCGATATATAGCATCTTCAACTTTATGCAAAAGAACAAGTACAATAAAGAGCTCGGATTCGTTAAGACGCTGCTTTTACTCGCACGAAGTGTTTTCTTCATCTTGAAGTTAAGCCAAGACACGCCAATTGACCGAATTTGCTCAAAACAATGAACACGGTCTATGCAATCTAGTCATATTATGAGAACGAATCTAGAGTAGGCCATTCACTGCCTTACTGTCTCACCATAATACCTCAGCACACATGTAGAGTGTACAAGTTCGCAACCTTATCTTATCGCGGACTGACTTTCTTTCAACAGAGGTCTTCACGGACTGACATTATTTATCCAAAAATGTTTCGTAACTGGTGTCGCGCCAGAAAATCCGATTTGGCGAAAAATTTAAGTTCGCTTGGTCTCTCGTGTTGTAAGTCCGCAGGCTCGGGGTAGGGAATGATTGACCTAGAGGCTCACCGTTTCGCTGATGAAAAGAAGTATCTGTTCAAAATGAAACACTGCTCAGCGGGGAAACCTACAGTGTCGTCTTTGTAGCCTTCCATCTTCCGTCTCTTCTTCTTTCCGACTTTGCGATCTACTTCCACCTCTGACGTCACCGAGACGGAATCGAGTTTCTCAAAAACGACATCATCGATGATATCGTCATCTTCGCTCGGTGCTTTGCCTAAGTACCCCCGGCAGTTGCTGGCTCCGCAGTAACAAACTTGGGCTTCCTTCCTAAAATGCATGGTTATGGGAAAAGTTGCTTCTAAGAGAGGCACTCGCGGCCCAACCACGACCAAACGCGGTGAACAATAACATCGAATATACAGTGCGTTTCTAGCAGACACATGCATACTTTCCATGTTCCTAAGCTTATGCTTGCTCAATGTTCAGCTGGATCTCAGCGTCGAGCACTTAACCGCAACACCCTTTCTGAACCAGCCAAGTGTCAAAACTCCCAGACAAGCAGCTAAATGACTGTGTTAGATATCAAACTATTCGGAAAAAGAATGAGAGTCAAAAGTGTCGACTATTCTCTAAAACTTACCCAGGTTTTTTTTAAGGAAAATGTTAGGTACCCAGAATGCACCTCTAAGGACCCGATTTCTCTGATTTTAGGGATCCGATTTTCTCTTACTCTAGGGACCCGATGATCATTTTCTCTGATTCTAGGGACCCGATTTTCAATTCTAGGCCCCTAATCGGGTCCCTAAAACACCTTAAAAAACGTGCTATACCTGGCAAGATGGGCGTTTACCAAGAGTTTTATCGAAAAGACAAAATGCTTCATATGCAGAGCAATGGAAGGCGGTTTAACAATCCTAAACCAAACGGCAGCAACATACAGAAAACTGAGCATTTCGGATTCAGAGCGATGTTAGGTCCACCACCAAACAAGCATGCAAGTAATTTCAAGGACTCGATAACTTGATTTAAAAACTCCAATTCACGAACGCCAGGTGATTAATTTCACATGATATTGATAGCAGGTATAAAAATATTCTTGCTGGTGTTGCGGACAAAAGCACAAATTTAATATACTCCATAAACGAAGCTCAGTACGACCAGCTGTTGAAAAACAACGCAACATCCTACAAAAAATGTCAATGAGAAATTGACTTCCACCAACAAGCAACGAAAGCCGTGAAACAGACGCTACGCTTGAAGACAGAATAGACCCTGCGGCAGAAAAGAAGACACGTATTGCAATGGAAGATGAGAAAGAGGATTTCAGCAACAACCTCAAATGACCTTCCATCAAACACACTGAAAATGAAACGCGAAAGGTCAGCAAAACTTATCTCCAGCAGATCAACTGCACTTCCAGAAATACCACCTCATCCAACTTATGATTCAATACCTAATCCGCCATCGACTGCAGCTTCCCATTAGGCATGCCAAGAAAAAGTTTTATTTCGGAGTGGTTGACTTTTACCCATCAAAATCACCCAAAATTTGTAAAAACGCTATTGCTTTTCTAAATCGATTCACTTATTCTCCACCACGCCAAAGAAACTATAGAGTTCACTGAACTAGTAGACATTTCACTCTAGAATGACCGAGTTGTTTGGAAAAAAGGTTGGACTGTACAAAGACGACGGACTCGGCTGTTTATGCTAGAAATTGGAGGAATAGCCTCTCTCCCCTGGCTACGCCTATGGTTCGATACAAACGATAGAGTGTGTATGTCACATTTCACTCCGAGAAGCAACGGTAAGTCAGTCACAAGGCTTTGTACAATTGGCGACCGTGGTTCACAGAGTCCGCTAATCAGATTAACTTTTTCCTTTGCAAATCTTCTACCAAACAGCTTCAAGTAAAGGTTCATATAAATGCGGTAGTCCAACAGCAAAAAAATCAATATACAACTACAACTCAGCAAACTTCTTGCCCAATAAAAACACAAAATACTAATAGGAACGAAATAAAAGCCATCGTTCCGCTTTACGCAAGTGCAGGGAACAAAAGGCATACCCGTAGCGTTCAAACTGATAATCGAAGGTGATTTCCTCTCCTTTCTGTAAGTGCTTGATAGAAAAGAAACCGACACGCAAACGTCCGTTTACTGTCCACTTCTGCGTCTCACAGTTGGGATCGCAACTGTGGTTAATGAACCGTGACGTATTGCCCTTTGAGGTGGCATCTATGATCTGCAACAAGCATGAGATAAAGCTCGGTCTACGTTCAGCAATACTTGCAAGCTCTTGTCCACCAAAAAAACGCTTTCCATTTTTCTATTTCACGACCAGGAAACCAAAATCAGATCTGAAGCTCGCATTGAAATCGTGCGCAGAAGTTCGAAAAATAAATTGAGAACCAGAAATGTATCATCTGCAATGCAACTTCTTACGGGGAGAAAAGCACCATGACTGGAAATAAATTTGTACGAAGTACACCAGGAGGTGTTGAGACATATTATTGGTGATATGGGAATGATGGAAACCGCTATCATCCTCGCTCAGCATAAAAACACCTCGTATACAGTTTACTTGCGATATGCATCGTCAAAAGCGCAGAGGAGACCGCAACCACCGCTGCGATGAGTTGGTGATACGCGACTTCTCGTTGTGAAACGATTTATGACGGAACAAGCAGTTATCATGCAGCTCTTCACTGCGACCACATGGTTGGGAAGATCCCATTCGCGCGAAAAACCGAGACCGACAAATGTGCATATCGTTCGCCCCGCTTCCTTTAACTGTTTTTTGAAAACTGTGGAAAGTTTAGTTTAACCTGTTGTGCGAATGCTGCAAAGCACCTGAACTATATCATTGGTTCGGTTCGAGGAAAGCACCAGATATTAGTTTCGGCAAAGTTCATCGCAAGGACGTGGACGGACGGGCGGGCGCGCGCACAGCGCAGATAACGGCGCAACAGTCGCATTCCTGTTTCCACATCGCACAGCGTCGCATCTCAAAGAAACTCGCGCAATCTCAGCGAATCCTGACGCGGCAGCAAAACTGCAACTATTGTGGGTTCTGCAGCAAACTGAGGACACACACATAACAGCCGCACACACTAGCGAGACTATACCTCGTCCTGTGACAAAGCCATGAAATAAAAATGCTGTTGATTTTCCTGGGCATAGAGCTGAGATCTTCGACCGAACTCGGGCAGATCCAGTATTTCGCCGCAGTATTCCATGACAAGTCTTCCGACGGGGATTTCCGCGGCCGCTCGAAGACCCCAACCTTTCCAGGACGTCTGGAATACTTCGGTTGGTTCATGTTCTCGACGCTGGAACCTAAATTACATTCGATTTGGAAACGATATGTTGCGCAAAGCAAATGCCTGATGCATGTGTAAAAACAAATACGTTTCGTTAAATCGCGGCAAACATCACCATAAATTTTCTAAAATTTAAATCTCCTTTTCTCATGGGCGTGTTTTCAACATTTATGTAAATGACAGTTGATGCCATGTCTGTGAGCGCGATTTTCAGTCTCAGCGTCATTTTCTGCCCTGCATAGCACTGCTCAACCACGGTTTGGACAGTAAAATGATAACTTCCACAAGTTAAAAATAAATCGTTATCGCGAGAAACAAATTGCAAAACATCAACAGAACCGATGTGATGTTGAACGACTAATGAACAGGTTCTAAATGACACGTTTTTTAAATCTAAAAACTGATTGTGGAAAAATTGAAATGCAAACTTTAAGGGGCAATAGACCGGGTAGATCACATGACGCAAGTGCACAAAGATCAAGATCGTACGTTTGCTAGTAACAAGTTTTCATGCAAGTAAACTTTTGAATCGAAAGTTTTATGAATGTTTCCTCTACAGGAGCTTCTTGGGCATTAGGGAAGACTCTCATGTGGCCACCAGGCATTTTGACTGAAGTTGCGCCTGTATTTAGAACGCAAGCATGGTGCCTCAGATATCATGATCAAAATTGAATAAGTGTTCTTGTTGCCTAAAATCTGAGCCATCAACAACGACGATTTGGCGAGCGCATGACTAATTTGTTTCATAAATTGACAATTTCAGCAAACCCAGGTAATCGGGTATCAGCGATTATATTATACATAGCTAAGATAAACACATTGGTCACGGACTAGTTTTCATTTCCATGCATTTCCTTGGAGAAATCTTAGAACAGCACAATAATCTGTTCGGACAATAAAATGATCATTTCTTGTGCTAAAATTTAACGTAAACGAAAAAAATACCTTTTGTTCGAACAAAGATCGCCGAAGGGGCATCTCGACGAGCATTCGATCATTAGAAGGCGGTTCAGACAGTTATCACCGCAAGGTGGTTTGCCATCGTCGGCATAGTTCGCACACTCGCACACCATGCGCCGGATTTCCTTTCTCACTCGAGACTTCTTCCTAAAAATTGTCCGAAGTCGCCCGTTAATCTCACGCAAAATTTTGAAGAATATCGTGAAACAACGCACGGACAGCGGATTGCGCTTCGGGTTCCTGTGAACTCTGGAGCACTTTTGGTACCAAACTAACGCAATCTCTCTTGACGCA
>JGI24159J19872_10001243_pt1 | contig 27420 bp, 14 predicted proteins | sample Ectturendosymbi4_FD_19872 | JGI IMG/M metagenome (IMG submission 19872)
ATCTCTATTCAAGTATGTACTTTCCACGATGGGTGTAAGCAAGGAATCGATCAGCAAAATTTTAATAGGAAATCGATTTCACGTAAAATTACGGATCCTCAGTCCTGAAAATTGCAAGCAAAGCTTACAGGTGAAAAGTCGAAAGGCTGAAGTAACAGCAGAGAAAAAACAAACTCAAGACTACAATCGAAAGCGTGGGCACCTGTGTCCCCGTTGTCCCCATTTAAAAGGGCAGGGGGCAGTGCCCCCATCATGCACCCCCGTTCCGCCATCCCTGAGTGTAAAGATTTTGAATATGCCATGAATTTGGCTGTGGCGACGAGGTCAGATAACGGGTATGGGGTATTACATGGCTGCTCATTTTCAAATGCATCTCAAGCCCTTGTTCGGCGTTGGTGATCTTTGTATGCTAGGAACAACAGCCGGAAACGTCAGTACCTTGAGCTGGTTCAACAACTCCATACCTATTACTTATATGGCCCTTGGGTCTCTGGGCGAGAACAGCCATTCTTCTCAGCACAGGTCTATGAAGACCGCGGGTTCGCGGCGTTAATGGCAGCGCGTTTATTCCAAGCCTGGCATTTGTTAACAGCTGCTTTGATGATAAAATGTGTTACCTGAAACACTTTGGTTACTGTGAACCATTTTCGTTACAAAGAACCATTTGATTTACTATGATTCAAAGAATGCATTGCGTTGCCATGTTTTCCTTCAAGCTACGGTTGCACTCAAACCTTCTCGAAAAATATTCGTTTACTGAGATACTTCGAACTACGTGAACTGGAAATTTTAAGGATATTTTATTCGCAAAATTTTGTTTTTGGTTGTTCAATCGTCTTATTTTTGTTGAACGATTGAACGCAATCTTTGTAAAAAACGATGTGAGGAAAGTATTTTTGAACAAGTAATATGCAACGAAAACGTCAACCACAACAGCAAGATTAGTCACTAAGTCTAACAAGGGTTTTCATCATATTGTGCTTTTTTCTATTTGATTGTTACCTTGACGCAGGTGTGGTACTTTCCCTATCATGAGTGGGTAGAAGTCTTTCTAGAACCCGTTAAAGTTACACTGAGCGGCGTGAACCCTGAACATGACTTCAACAGCAGGCTGATGCTAGGCTGGCTGTCACGTGGCGTCTCAGGTGGGAATATTGTGTTTTTGAAACGAACTTTATGCGGTTAAAGCAACATGCATGGAAGCATGCCGATCAGGTTAAAACATATAGCGCTTTGTCAAAGAAGGGGTGGCATCGATTTTCCAGCTTACCAGCCGCGCCAAAGTGTAAAAACAACGGATTTAATTTTGCTTTCATTCTGCAGTGACTGTTACCGGACCCAACTGATAACAACACGTATTGAATGATATGAGTTGGTGCGCGGTTAATTAAAACCTGTTCGTTGCGTTGCATCGGATTTGCGGAATTATTTTGTGGGTAAACTTCCCGACTCTCCATGGCTTTAGAATAATGTGTTTCTCTTTGCCACTGACAGCCGAGCCGTGACTTTCAGATTTCCACCTGTGGACTTCTCTTCTCACGCCGCTCAAATACACAAGGTTCTTTCGAGCGGAACGTTTTCTGTGCGTGAGCGGCCACGTCATCACGTCAACAGCTGCGTGCATTCTGCTTAACGCTTTGATTCCGAACATGGGTCCAGTCGTCCTCGGCGTTTACTCCTCTTCCGGAGCTTGCATTCCAACGTACTTGGCCGAATACATCTTCAGGAGAAAGGAAAGGGACCCGAAGGTGGTAATGGAAGATCTCAGGTGGTATTCAGGTCAGCTGTCGCTTCGGCAGAATGTTTGTTCACAGATTAAGAAATGAACCTTTTGAAAAAAAAATTGATAAAAATGAAAAGTAGGGTCACAGCTCTCCACATCATGTTATGAGAAGTTAGGAAATTGTACACTTGCAACGAGCATTTGCACAATACAGAAAAAAATATAGACTTTAACAGGGCGCATGTTTCATTGAATTTTGTTAAGTAAATAGAGCGTTTCGTGATTTTGTTGCAGATCGACCGCTCAAGCTAACTGCTCAGTACAATGCAGAGTATGAAGCTCACAATTTCCCCCACGGACGGACGCGTCGCCTTACTGGCATCACGTGCCCGCGTTTTGACGACGGTAGGTGACGTTGAGATCGGCGATGCGTGTAACGCTTTTGCTCGATTTGTATTACAGCAGTGTAGGGTACAGCTGGATGTTGAATAAATACGCATAAATGGGCACAACGTTTGACATATGTATCGGTTGGTTAGTGTAAGTTCCGGTCCCCCGTGCCTTGTATGGACTCGTGTACAAAAAATGCAACAAAAAGGGGATAATATTGACTGACAGGAAGGGCTAAGGCACGTGATAATTAAAAACTGTATTTGTGACTAATTGTTTTCAAAATATACAACTTCAGCTGTTGACTTAGAAGAAACGAATGTAGGTATTTTCGATTGTAATAGGGGTTGCAACCAACTTCACACCCGACCCTTCGCCCGATCGCCATGCTAGAAACTGTTTCTGTGATTTGTAAAAGCTTTTGCGAAAAAATATTTGTGCACATTAGCATTAACGTTGTTGCTTTGCTTAGGTCCATTACATCATCGTCTCAATAACGCTTAGTTATTTTTCACTGCCTTAAACTGGAGCAAATGTCGCGTTGGCTGATGAACCAAGCTGGAATAGTCGAAAAGAATGAATGTCAAGTCTTTGTTGTAGTATACTACAAACGGAAATAACTAAAAATAGAACAAAAGCCAAAGTTATAAACCAAAGTTGAAAGTCTAAAATTAACTTAATTTAAGAAATAATTAAAAAGGTTAAAATTTCACGGTTTTGTTAATTCGTTAAAATTGATGGATTTTGCTTTGTGAAGCCTCGAGGGAGCCGAATGTACTTTTGATGTTACAGAAACACATTCTGGCGTTTCAGTAGGCGGCAGCGATACTGGGCTATTACCTACAAAGTAACTGCAACAAACACGAACAGACTATGTACCAACACCTTTCAAGTTAGACTTGACTAACTCATGCTCTGAAATCACCAATGCCAAAAATAATTTCAACTGACCGAAATAGGCTACGGAACCGTTCTGTCTTTTTATGTCTTCCTCTGATAGCCATCACGATGCGCACACCACTAACAACGAGCTCACAAAAATCACCAGCAGTATTCATGGCTTCTGGACGCCCTGATGGCTGTAGTCTGTAGAGCAGTGTTTTTCAAGCTAGGTTCCACGAGTGACTGCCAGAGGTTCCGCCGAAACAAACCGAAATTGCCTGGGACGAAATTCGCGACCACAGTTCTGTGCGGTTGTAACAATATGGACAATTGGATCATTGCACAGGTTTCCATGAGCAACGCGAACATTTGCGGAAGGCCCCACTGCCAAAAAAAGTTGAGAAACACTGCTGTAGAATAACATCAAGGTGCAGTAAGCCACACTTGCAGTCAAACTAAGTTTAGACCGTGCTTCGCAAAAAAACTTGCCGGTGCAAACGGAATGTTGCGCAATCTTTAGCTTTTACCAAATGCTAAAGGGTGTTAAGAGGAAGGCAGAATAATTGGAACAAAAACCAGATTGAACCATTTTTCCGAAGAAGTTTGCTCTAGCCGCGTAAAGTTTTGCGCCTGGGTAACTGTAAGTTTTTTAATTTTCTTAAACTCGAAACGGTGAAAACAAAGGTAGAAGAAAGGATTTTTAAAAATTCAAACTGAATGGAAAATGATAAAACGTCCTTATTTAAATTGGAGTTTGAAAAATTTTGACTAACCCTGATAGCAAGTGGTTCTCAATCAAGTATGGTCTACCGATGTAGAAAGGATTCTTTGTGAGGGTTCTAGGTTGTTGATGGTTTACAATTTCATTTTATTCTGAAATGTTATTTGCTCTGTAAAGATTCGCTATTCTGAAACAGTATCTTCTCGTGCAGACGAAGATACCAGACTCCAGGAATTCTTGCACTATTCGAACATCATAGCCAGCGATCGAACTTTCTGGAAATGGCTGGCAGGTGAAACGTCAACATAATGGCTTGGTTTACTGCAGCCTTTTCACTTCCTTGCCATCAACGATGATTATTTATTCAGAAGAGTCTTGGTGGCAGGATCTTCATTCTATTGCGCAAATTAATGTGACAATGCCACTGCAATGCAAATTCTGTAACTTTTGATTGTGTGTGTGTGTTCCCTAAAATGCACAATATTTAGCTCTGGTGGTGCGTAGATATGTCTTTCATTATTAACCAGTTTTTTACCAAAACTATCAAGGTGCGTTATTTATTGCAACAAAATGTGAAGGGTCTATTCAGAGCAGTGCAGACATTGAATAGGCCACTTGATGTGTTACCGCTACGCCATACTATTACTGACGATTACGGTTTAAGCTTGGTATCAGAAGAAATGTTTGTTCACCCACTTAAAAACAGAGTATCGTCGTTTTCCTTATTGCCAAGCTGTGTTTTGAAGTTGAGCAAGTCATATGCAGTTTTCTTGTTGCAGTCTGCGCTTTCGTGCGCTTTGCTCTGACTTGGTTGGTTCGGTATCAACAAAGCCGTCTCTATGCTTCTCTTTGCTCTGTAAGAGACTTAGTTTTCGTATTACATGCAACACTATAGGTCTTCGGGATAAAAAGCTAAAGGACGAACATAATTAGCATTATCAAGAAGCGTACTTGTACTGAGGTTAAATCATGGTTTCAGTACCGGACAACCTATGTCTTCTGTGCCAAATTAAAATCTCTTATGCAGGCGCTCATCTGGACATGATTGAGGAGCTGTCAGCAATCTTTTCTGAAGTCAGCTTGAAAGGAACTGAAGAAGTTCCTCCGTCGCAAATCACCAAGGTGTGAATGCACGAGAATACAATGGTTGTTTTGTGTTGCCTCTCACTTGAAACAAAAAGATAGGGATCACTAACCTTGCACATGGAATGCAAACCAAGTCGTCGTGGATCTACAGACAGAAAACCCCTAGCTGAATTTCCGCTGCTGAAAAAACTTTTGCAAAATTTATTTTCTGTATAAGGTTTATTCCATTGCCGAACTCACTGGGCAGTTGAAAGGTATGTTCCAGCTTTTTCGATAAGAGTAGTTGCATGGATTAATGAATTCAGTACAGACAAGCGGAAGCTTTTCTAGATCAAGTGATAACTTCAGAGCTACTTAAAGATGGGTGAGCATAAATACAATTTACTCCACATGATAAGTTTACCTATTTTGTTAAATAAAGCTTGGAAAATGTGAAGTATTTCTTAAAGATTACTGACAGCACTGAACATTGTTCTAAGAGCTTATTTCCAAAATATATAGGTATTTCTATTGTTTGATTTAAGATATTTTAGGAAGAGGCTAAAAACAAACTTATTTTCTGTTTTTCTTTTCAAAATTTCAGCTACGACCGAAAACGTTTCTCGGAAAAAAAGCAAAAAGCTGGAAAATAACAAATAATACACCCTAAACCCAGCATTGAAACGAGCTTGAAGTATCGTTTTTAAAACTTGGACTATGTTTCTTTGTGTAAGTTCGTCTAACTGCTTTTGTGTCAAATTTTCAGGCAATTCGCGAACGTAGATCAACCTTCGGTTCAGAAGCAAGAGACAGCGACATTTTTTCGGTACTTGCGTTCTTTTCTCCCGCGTAAATCCGCTCTTTGTTCGTAACACGGTCAGACATTTTGTGCGTTGGATGAGTTGCAGACGGATCAATCCCATAGGTCCCTTTAAGAGGAAAAAAGAGAGTATTAGATGTGCTTCAGTCGATATTTTCGAATTGAAGATCGGAAACTTATGAGATAGCAGGTTCAAAGAAAATGCAAAACTAGTTTGTTTAGACGCAAAGATAAAATATAAATGAATGCGATGAGAAAGCATCGGTATTTGTGCGAGTATACGTCATAAATCAAAATTATTGAAAGAGCTTCAACCACACCAAAACTGGATGATCTAGTAAATTGAGAAGTTGACGCAGCAATCAAGAGAAGTTACAGTATGCCTTGTTTCAAATATTCACTAAAAGGTAAACTTGCCCAAAATTTCAGATACAACTTTCTTATTTAAATGTAGTTGGAACATAATGGCAGCCTTTCCTTCAATCATACATCTGGCCATTTCGTCTTGCCCATTTTGCTGAACAACCCACCATTTTGAACGTTTACTGGTAATTTGATTGAGGGGTCCGCCTCACTGTGATGACATCAAGTATATTTGCGACACAGCAGAAACGTCGCAGGAGTTCGCTGGCGCGAAGGATGTTGGACGCAGACATGGACTCAGATCTTCCGGAACCCTATTCTGGAATGATGATATCGGTAGGCAGGAAAGACGTTGGTTAGAATCTTTTCTCAATGTCTTATATTCGTTCTTCGGTTGAACAACAAGAACCATGAAAACAATTCATCTGGTCGTTCCTCTCCTGACGAGTTTAAATCCGCAGTCCCTGCTTTATAACATGTAGTTATCGACGCACACATGAAGCGGTTGTCATTGAAATTACATCTGAAAAGGTTGAGCGTTTGCGAAGGCCTGTAAAGTGTGATGTTTGCAATAGGAGAATGCATTTTTACTCAGCAGTTGGCAGATTCTTTTAAATCACCACTAGAAACGCGCGTGGCATGAAATTAAGTGATAGTAATTAAACCGGGGTGAAATGTTTAGGGCAGGGGCGGCCAACACGTCGATCGCGATCGACCGGTCGATCGCCGAGTGTCACTTGGTCTGTCGCACCTGACTTTGCATTGAATTGACAAGATGCAATGAACATTTTTCATTCAATATTACAGAAAGTACATAAAAATGAAAAACGTTGCATTTGATGACATTTTGCTCTTGTGACTTTATTATCGGCCGGTCGATCGCGAGTTATCAAGAAATTTTCTAGTCGATCCCAGTCGAAGACAAGTTGGCCACCCCTGCTCTAAGTTATAAGTAACATCGATGTATCTCATATATTAAGACAGGGGTCGCCAACGTGGTGCCCGCGGGCACCAAGTCGCCCGCAAGGACCACGTAAGTCGCCCGCAGGCCTGTTCAAAATAACATTAGCATGATCAGTGTCTTCACATTAAAGAATATCAATACTAAAATAACTGAAGGTAAATTGAGAAAAATTTATATTCCATAAATTTGTATCAAATTAGTAGTCCTTCACATCAATCGGTACGCAAGAAGCAGCTCGCAGTTTCGAAAAGGTTGGTGACCCCTGGTTCAGGGCATCGGTCCTAAATTCTGGCACACCGCATCCACGTCTTTGTCCTCTCAAACAGATAAAATTGTATTTTTATTACAAATTCGTTAAACCCAGTGACACGAGTTCACCTTCCGATCAACTTGTGGTGAAGAGGCGCAGGTCCTATAAATGCGCTTTGTTTGCCGCCGAGCTCGCACATTTCGCTTTTTTATCCTCAGGAACAAAAAGGCAGCAGAAAAGCCACTCTGACTTCTGAATTCAGCGACGATACAGGCTTTCAAACGGTTTGGAGATTTTATTAATATTATTTCCTGTATTACTTTTCAGGGTTCGTTAACGCTGAACTTGAAGTATTTTTGATTTTCTGCAGGCGGTTGAGGATTTTTGGCGCAGAGACAGTGGAGCGTCGAAATACTCGACCCTAGTCGAAGAAACGGTAGATCAATTCTTTGTAGCATTGGCTGTTGTTTGCAGCAATACCTTCCCAGCCGATAAAGCTGGAGCTGTTCAAACACTCTGAAAAAGCAAAGTCTCCTTACTTCGATTTTAAAAAGCCGGGCATTTTGAGGTTTGAACTTTTTTGGGTGATGTCATGAATGGGTAGGGAAGGGATTTTTTATGGCGTCATCGGGTCCTGTGAAAAAAATCAAAGGGCAATTTGTATTTTCTCTTTAGAAAAAAGGCGAAAATCTGCATCTTTAGAGCGCTTGGCTTTTCAGCGTTTGTAGTTGGCCAAAAAACTGCAAATTAATTAACTAACCCCTAAGGATTTCATGGTGGGATGAATTAATAAATAAGTGTACGTCCTTTCCCTTGCACTGTGTTGTGCCAGTTTAACAATTTAGTCTCCTCTGTGCACGAAACAAATCGACATTTGAAGACCATGAACAGCAAAGTTGTGAAAGCAAATGTTGAATCACATGAACTATCTTCCATGTAAAGAAGAGGAAGGTTGTATTAGTTTTAAGCTTATCTGTTACCGCTGCTTTTGTAACGGTTGACGTGGCAACGAGGAAACAGCAATAAACAGCAAATGAGAGTTGTCAGTAAAGAAAACAATAAACTCATTGTTAGGTAACGTAAAGAGATTTCAGAGACTTTCGCAACACTGATGATAATATTTGTGCTGCGAATGCTTTTGGCTGCCACAATTTTTGCACTACTTTCGACATTCGTTTTTCTAGGCAGCAACAGAGGAGTCAGAAGGGTTAGGAACGTGGATAACCAGCCTGGTCGGTGGGAATGCGGTAACTATACGCGTGTCTTGTTTAAACAGCAAGGTAAGCGAACGCACTGAACGCATTATGTCTAAAACAATACAGAAGTCACGAAAAGGCAGCAGAAGAGGAACACTGGATTCGGTGATTACGGATAAGGAGGCTCTATTGGTAAGTACGTGTAACAACTAGGTCTTTTATTAAGGTTGTTGAAACAAATGGTCTTTTCTTGTTTATCTTTTATATTTATTCTCTCTTAAACGTGGATTTCAGGCCAAGAGCCGTTCGACCCGGCGACCAAGTCGTGACAAAGAGCGTTTGCCAGTGAGTAACAGCTATTATTGAATAAATGACTAAAACTGGCTTCGTATCTGACGCGTTTGGCATCCACCTGCAAGTTAAGAAAACGACAGTGCGCGCTGTTGCGCCGAACAGGTTATGAAACAAGATACTTTTGCACTAAAGCTCTGTGTGTCTTAGCTGACCGTCACTGTCACGTGCATCGCTGAAAATAACAATGTTTCTCACAAGTGCACGTTCCACAGAGAGACCGTCGCCAGTGCCGGAGAGGGACCAAGACGTCCGAAGTTAGCGACGACGACTTTTATTCGGTACAGTCACGGTGTTTACGTCGACGTTTTAAGTGCGTTTTTTCACCATTTTTTCCGTTTTGCACAGCGCACGAACACTTAGCCTGCGCGTTGTCGCTCCTACAGCGGAATTGATGACAACCTTATGTCTCTTCAGGTTTCCGAGACACCGCTTTCAAAGAGTTTCTTCAGCCATCTAGGCACTTTTTTGTCAAGATGCGCACTGTTGTTTTGTAAGTTGGTAAGTTCTGCCGAAACAGATGACAAAGCGGACTTTCGTAAAACAGTAAATTTATGGAATGCTTGCAATTGTTCCAGATCACTTGCTGCTGGTGTTGCGAAGATTCTGAGTCCGGAAGAAGTGACGACGAAGACGACGACTTTTTGTCGGTAAGCAATCCGGACGCATGTCTGAATGTTTCTCTCCGTAAGTCTATAGAAAAAAAAGACTGTTTCGGCGGTGCTAGGTCTGGCGTTCGACTCTCGCCCGGGTTATACCAAGACTTTATAAATTGGTGCTGTAGCTTTTCTACCGGGCGCACAGTGTGCGGAAGAGCTGCGGGGTCTATCCAGGACGCATAAAACTAGTCCAGTGATAACCAACGCTCAGTCGTGGCGCTACAAGACCATTGTAGTTATATAGCACCATCAAAAACACTCCAAAAAAGACTGTTTCAGCTACCAAGAATTTTAGGAGTTTCCTGTTGTGTTTTGCAGGCTGTCGATAAAACCAGCCGACGAGGCACCGTATCGGATGGTAAAGGGAGTCGTCGCGGAACTTTTGATGCGGCGAGTCGAAGAGGGTCGCGGGAAGAGGACGAACGGAAGTCCCTATTTCAAGAACTTGTCACGGCGGTCGGAAAATTTGAAGACGACTTGGGTGGATGGCAAGATGCGGAAACCGAGGAGGACGAAAGTCGTCGGGGATCGGCGGCGAGGACGAATGCTGGGCGGCGACGGAGTATTGATGATAAAGCGACGAGCAAAAGAGAGCCAGTCGACCACAGGAGGGGCAGCACTCTGGATCAAGCTNCTGAGGAAGGAGCCATCCGAAGGGGCGCAGTCGAGGATGAGGACATTGGCAGACAAGAAGCAGTCAGTGATGAAAAAGCACGTCAAAGAAGCGCGTCAGATTATGGCGGAGTGAGTCCAAGAAGAGCTGAAAGCGACGGAACAAGTAGGAAAAGTGCAGCCGAAGGTGTGCCACCGAACAGAATTACAACTGGGGAAGTAAGAGTTTCACGCAGAGGCACAGCTAGCCAAGAGAAGTTGTTCAGAAAAGTTTCTATTCCTGAAGAAAGAGCAAGCAGGAGGGGAATAGTGGATAGCGAAACATTAAGAAAAAGTACAGAAGCTGCCGAAAGGACAACCCGAAAAAGTGCAATCAGCGACGAAAATTTGAGGAAAAGCTCGTTTGATGGCGATAGAACTAATAGAAGGGCAACAGTTGGTAGCGCTAGAACTACTTCAGAGAACACAGATGGAAACTTGGGTAGAAGGAGGTCCCTGCCTATAGAAAAAGTTAGTCCCGAAGCTTCTGCCGCACAAGCGAAAGAGAAATCGACAGATGATGAAACTAGCGGAAAAAGTGCATTTGAGCTTGAAATGAAGCGACGAACAGCATTGCCAGGTGGAACGTTCAGCCGAAATCGTTTCACTCCAAACGAAAGTGCAAAGAAACGAGCGACTCTGACAGACGAAAGCGGAAGCAAAAGAGGCACTTGGACGGGGGGGAGCAGCAAGAGCGCGTCACAGACGGATTTGGACTTAAGGAAAGACACACTCCGACGGGAAAGTCAAATGGCAAAGGAACCACTATCAGAAGAGAAAAGCTGGAGTGGTTCGGTGACAAGCGATTCGTACGGGAAAAGGTCATTTCCAGGTGGAATGCCAAACAGACTTGCATCTTCCCGATACGGGAATGACAGTCGCTTAGAATCGGTCACAAATGATACGAGTGCGCGGGGATCTTATACCGATGATACACGACAAACAGGGTTCGCAACCGACGAGTCTGGTGGCAATTTTGTTACATCTACGGACGAAAGAAGTGGAAAAAGCTCTGCTGCCGCGAACCAGACAGGGAGTAAGACGGGACCGCTGAGGAGTAAAAACGGGAGCCAGGGAGGTTCTGTTACAAGTCAAAGAGGATCTGTGGGTAGTCAGTTCGATCGACGTCCATCTGTTGACAAAAGCAACGCTCGACGAGAATCCGGTGCCTCGAGGCTGACGGGCATGGAATTTCCAGAGGTGCTGCTTGTAAAGAGTGCGCTTTTATCACGTCCTGATCTATTTCTAAATTAATTCTTTTCTTTTAATTTCAGGTATCTGACGAAGAGTATTTACAGGTAAATCTCATAGAAAATTATTACAGTAACAATTAAATCCACTAGGTTTTCTGTATGCTTTCGAGGAATCAGCCGACTGTGCTCTGCTTTCTTCTTTTTACGATAATTTCAATTTGCTCACATCTGTACTCAGATACGTACTCTCCACAGTGGGGGTAAGCAAGGAATCTATCAGCAAATTTTTAATAGGAAATCCATTTCATGTAAAATTACGCACCCTCACTCCTTATTCAAATAGAAAATTTTATTTTGTAAAAATAGTAAATTAGATAGATTTCCTTGCCCTACAGTGGAGAGTACGTACTCGTTGCAGTGATACAGATGTGCAGTGGTTTGTCTTGAAATTTTAGTTGAACTACAATGTGTTTGCGTTTTGAAATTCCTGCTTTACTTAATAATGGTAAGACGTCTCGCTCTTGATAGCTACAAAGCTGCATAAAAATTTGTTGATGTGTGATTTTTCCTCATATCTTATCGGTGACTAACCAATCAACAATTTCCTAAATGCCTTGCAAACACTGTTAGCAGCTTTTCCTGTGGTAGTTTAGTTTAAACAAAAAAAAATCGAACATTTGTAAAGGATATGGAGAGCTGCTACAAACAAGAGTCAAATTTTTCGCTTTTAATAGTTTCAGGTTTCGGTGTTAAACTCTGGCAGCTCTTGGCTCATAGCAGTTTTTCTACGATTGAAACAGGATTTTTTGTGTTTAAAAATGAAGCGAACAGGAGTTCTGATTCATTTCACGATATCATTTCGCTCTAAGTTTATATCTATCAGTACATTTGAGCTGCAAGGTAAAAAATTACTAATAATAACCTACTTTTTCTCCCCGAGCTGACCTTAATAAATAAGCCATTGGTTCTGCCTAAAAGAAAGTTTATTCATTCTAAGCAAAGCAGCAAGTTTGATTTCAAAGGCTAGTGCGGTTCACGTAATGCTCCATTCCAGCCTAAAAGAAAACGCACGGGCAAGCAGAAATATAAACTAGCTATATCTGTCCAAAATATTATCTTTAACTCTTTGTGCAGAACACGCATTTGTATGTTTTTTTTCCAAGCTTTTCCTGGCTATTAGTTTGCACACCAAAGTTTTATCAGCCACCGGAACGTTCGGGTAATCTCCTAGAAGAGGTTTTAGAATCACGAACAAACCATTCACGCAAGGGCAGAGCATTTATGTTGACCAATTTCTGTTCTCCGTAGCGTTAATCCACAGCTGCATGCATATCTTCATGCTGACCAATACTTACCATCGTTGCCATCAAGCCTAAAATAATTTTTTGAACTAGATCGAGTCTCTGCATGTAGTTATATCTAGTGCAAACTTGAGGGGCTCGCTCCCAATGAGTCTTGTCTGGATACCGAGTCGCTGTTGAAATCGTTCGCAATGATTTTTGATACAAATCAAGGTCCGAAAATAAGACAAATTTTCAATTGTTACTTTTTAAATTTTACAGAAGTTTTCAAATCAAAAACGAAGAGTTACTCTAGACTCGCGAATCACAGACATCCAACAAGAACTGGTGAAAATGTTGTGATTATTTCTGCAGTTGATTTAATGCAAAGAAGAAACTTCGTAATTCTTCTTTAAACTTTGTAAAGTTTATGGTGCATCGGCTAAAACAATCCTTTAGAGATGAAAAACTATTTTTGATCAATATTGCCGGAGTTTCGATGGCATGTAGTAGAGCTTGCGAAAAAATAAAGATCCGTTTTTCAAGCAACCGCGAGCAACCATGTTCCCTGTTACTGCCATGCTTGCTTAAGTCTACTGCGCTGCGTGTGGGAGCGACGACGTTATACAATGCAATGTTTTGTTTGGCAAGAGTATCACACAACTTAGTTGTTCGGCTGAAAGCAGTGTTTCCGGGAAAAGGTAATTGCACATATTCGAATTCATGATATGACACAGGAAGCTGCTGAAGAAAGACGGAGAAGCAGTGGATCTTCTGGAAAAAAGTTACCAGAGGTTAGTCCCTCAGCTTAATAGCAACGATAAATGGGTTTCCGTAATTCAGCCAGTTGATTTATGTACTGTGCATCACGCTTGTTTATTACATCATGACAACGCCGACAGCGTTAAAGACAAGTCTGTTCAATCAAAACCACTGAGTTCATGCTTATCTTTGAAGCAAGCACATTACGGTCGGTTGAATAGCATTGATTCGAGCCAGTAGGTGAGCAGTGTGTGATAGAACTTCATCACTGTGTTAGAAATGAATTTATTTGTAATGGAGTAATGGTAAAAGCAGCAGAAACTGGAGTAGCAGCGACGCGCTTATGATACAGTGCGAAAGTACCTCGATTTCATTCTTACCATTTGTACAGAGCAATCGTTTGCAATTAAATTAAGCCCAATCAACAAAGTTGCATTGCAGAAATGCAATCGGATGAATTGCGAATATGGCTGAATTCCTGACAACTTGCCTTCCAGCTAACTGGTTTAGAAATAATCTCGTTTGCATCTTTTGATGGTTTTTCTTTGCTACAATACAGCTTTATGGCAAAAGAAGCATTTTGTTCTTCAGAACAAGCCTGAAAGCTCGCACTCCCTTGTGGTTCGACATTCCTTTTCTTTCGCAGACGGAAAGTCAAAATCCCCGGAAGTCATCGTTGGTTTTACAAAAATCAGGACGAAGTCTTGTGCTGCCGGTAGGAGAAAGTGATAAAAGTTTTGTGTGCGCTTTTCTTTCGAGATAACTGTGATATTTTATTACTAAAGAAACAGGATATTGTGACGTCCACATTCACCGGACTTTAAAAATAATTTTTGAAGAAATACGTCAGATGTTTTTCAGCATCAAACAAACCTTTATTTGAAGTTAAAGTGCTTAAATATATCTGCGGAAATTTTGCTTCCACCACACTGAAACTGTGTTTGCCCCTGTGACGATTTTTCTAGTAGTTTTTGAGTTGTTTTACGCGTTTCTTGCTTAATTTACAGTATATGCAAATTCCCATTTATTGTGGATGCTGTCTTGCGAAAAAAATAATGGTTCCCATCAATCTGACAGTTATCCCCATTTTTTCTGTTGGCTTTAAATTAAAAAAACGTACGTTTTTAACTAAATGTATGATCCTTGTTTTATTTATAACAACTTGAATATTGCTTAGTATGGAAATCAAACCATACGGCCAAGAACACATTTGAAGTTGCACGGTGACATGAATGTTAAACGGTTTAGGAGTTTCCTACCACAAAAAAATGCTTTTCTCACTGATTGCCCCTTTGTTGCAGGTTGATCAAGACAGGAAGCGGTCGAGCGCGTTGCGCTTCGCTGACGTCGAGAATCAATCGGTAGGAGGCATTTATTACAACATTACGCGTTATCTCAAGCACAAGCCCGTATCCACGGGGCAGTGCCCCCAATTATTTTTGTGACCCCCAAATTTTGTTGTGTTCAGAAAAATTTGTTTCAAACATATAATATGAACAAAAATCTTGTCCCCTAAAAATGTATTTTGCCCCCCCCCCAAACCTTGAAACCTGGCTACTGGCCTTCTCAAGCAGCGAGTTCTATGTTCGCATCGAACGAGAACTGGTCAGAATGACTGTCCATTTGAGCCTATGTTGTCACTGCCACAAAAGTCTCTCAGACACTTCTCAATCTTCTCAAGATCGGGCTCTCACATTATTTAAATGAATGCAGACGGGAAACCGAAAGGCGACTGTGACGTCAGAAGTCATTCCCGACGATGAAATGCAATCCGAGGAGGTATGCAAAGTTTATTCACGACTTTGAGCAGCATTGAAAACTGTAGATGCAGCTGTGACAACCAATCAGTAAGACACCCTAGAGTCAAGCACAGCAAGTTTTGACTTTACGACGTCACACGTGTCACGTGATGTGTTGTTCGCACAACGGTTCTTAAGGCTTTAATGTTTACCAGAAAATTGCTTTAGATTTAATTCGCGTTTGTGATTTGAGTGTTTTTCACCTGAAAATGTACTGTATATATGCGTTTATTTAAAAAAGGAATGCTGCGTGCAGTTTACCTTATCCGTTTGTGGACTTTAACCGGATGGTTTGGCTGTAGCAACGTTTTGTTTAAAAGTTAGAAATATCTCGGGCAAGGTATTTTGCTCCACTCTTCCGACGCTGCATTTAAGCGGAACTTGACATTCAAATTCAAAGCGCTAAAGGATAAGACTCTGCTTAATTAAGCTGATTGGTCACCTGTCCCTGCATGTATACCCTAGGTCGAAAAAATCTTGAAAAATAAATAAGTAAATTCTCGCTTCAAATAGACAAAATTCTGCATCACTTGGGACATTCGGGGGCAGTCCCTCAATTTTTTGTGCCCCCCAAATTTTGTTGTGCTGAGAAATTTTTTATACAGTTTGTTTTAAGCACAAAGAAAACAAAAATCTTCCCCCCTAAAAATATATTTTCCCGCAAGCCTTAAAACCTGGCTACTAAACCTTAAAACCTACTAAGCCTAGCCTTAAAACCTGGCTACAGCTGCATCTACGACTTATACCAGAACGTGTCATTAAATCACCTTGCAGTGCGTTATTTTGATCCTAAGCCTATAAGCAGAGCAATCTTACAATATACTCCAACCAGTAAAATATTGCTCTATGCTGTATGTTCTTTCTAGAACTATAAGAAAGGACCTGGATTCGGGCAACGGATCAAGAACGCTTTCACCATGATGATGCATGCCCTCTTTGGCCTGTGCAGGCGTTCACCACCGAGTGAGCACGACGTAGAGGGTAAGCGCCTTACTCCTTCATTATGAGACTTTAATCAGTAGTAAAGTTTTACTTAGCAGTACGTGGTGTGTGTCGCAGAAGGAAGTGGGGTAACGTTCCTTTTTAAGCTATGGCCTTCCACACCACAAAATATAGCACCTCAAACGTCAGTAAATAGGATGTGGCCCTAAAGTTGCACCAAAAAGTATTGTGACCCTGCCCTCACTTAAAAAAGAGAGGGCTGCATTCTTCGACTGCAACACTGCATGAAACCATATTTTATTGGTGATCAATACTTGAACAGCATTGAACCGGAATGAGTTAAGATTACTCAACGTAGAAAAATCGAACCAAAGCAATCGTTAATTTTCCAAACTCGATTTTTCCGGTGTTCGGCAACTGGTTTTCAACGGAGTGATTTCAGGGACAAATTTGCAACATCTTTTTTTCAAACAATGAACCAGCGATAATTAACTTACGGTGATTAAACCATAAATTGCGGTTTTGAAAATATCATAATTTACAGTTCTACAGTAACAAACACATAAAAGTACCACAGCAGGAGTGGGCAAACATTTTCTATGAAGGGCCACATCGAAAACTTCTTTGCAACCCGGGGCCGAATATATTACATCATGTTTTGCCGGGAGGACGCATGTATTACACAATGGTTACTTCCGGTGGAGTAAAAATGCGCTTTCAAATGAAACATGTAGAATAATATCTTGAGTGTTCTAATCTAATCGATAAAATTACTTTAACATAGACTCGAAACATGTAGTATCTATATACGTGTGGCTGCTCTGGGGGCCGCAGAAAATGCCCCTCGTGGATAGTAGTTTGCCCACCCCTGTTCTATCGTAATTTTATACGAACTATGTTAATGCCATCGCTTTTCAACCTCGAAATTTCAGTATAATCAGCTAACTTTTGCAGTCAAAGATTCTCCCACGTCAGCCATGGTCAGCGAAACAGTAGTTGCTGTGGAACGTGAGGCTCCGCTTGCAGCTTCCCCGTTACCTTCGCCGGAATTCGATGTTGATTCCATCGCTGACGGTTTGGCCGATGATCCCGAGGTTCTTGACCTGCTTGAGGACGACGGCCTGATTGGCCTCCCCTTCGATCCCGACACCTTCAGCAATAGAGTTAGCCTGGACTTGATTAAACCGACCCTGCCATCGGACCCGTTCTTGGCTCAGCAGTTCACCTCTGTAACTGTACAACTTGATGATGGAACTTTCGTAGTTGCCCCTACGTCAGTATGGGAGGTACACTGTCATTCAGTATATTGCGCGATTTACTGTGCATCGCCTTAAGTTTTCGTTTTGTGAGAAACCGACGCATCGATTTCCGTGATAGTTTGCAACTTTGTCAGAGCGTCGTTTTAGGAACCGGTGCTTTATAGTTTGGTAATTTTTTCCATCTTATTTTTACTGGAATCCTGAATCAGTTGGTATTGAACCAAATTTTCGTCTAAACGACGTAATTCCTTTGTTACTAAATTTTTTACAACCTGCTCAGGTAGCGCTTATGACCTCACAAGATCGGTGACGGATGCCAAAATTGAAAGTAAAGTTTTAGGAGCATAGGCGTATTTTTCAACAACTCAGCAATTATTTTCTAGCTCACCTGACATGAAAAAACAGACTTGTTGTATTTCGAATTATATATATTAAAAACCAAATATGTTTTCTGTGGGAAGCCCGCAAGGTGACTCTTGCCAAAACAGGGGCGGATCCAAGTGGGGGGCGACTGAGGCGATCGCCTCCCCTAAAACCTACGAACATAGCTTGATTCATCATGATGTTGTGCAATTTAGAAAACAGCATTGGCGATGTAAGACCATTTTGCCGTCCATTGTTTTGTCACAGATATGTTGTGAAGTATACTTCATCTCGCTTATAGTAGTGAACCTGTAATGAGGCTTGACTACTAACCATTAGTGAAATCTCCCCCTCCAAACTTACTGGCTGGAGCCGCACCTGTGCCAAAATGGCCAATTCCTTTTGCAGGTTGCGTGTAAATCGAACAATGCCGATTGATTTGTGAACTGTGGCTTCAACGCCGTAAATGGAAGAATCACAGTGCGATCTCAGTGCAGGTTGTTGTCGCCTTAAATGAAATAGAACACTTACTGCGCTTTGCAGCCTACCTGTCAAACACCGCTTACTTGAAAGCATTGAACATCACGCAGTTGAAGAAAAAATATTAAAAAATCTACTTTAAGAAAACTGCATTTCGCAAATTCTTCAAGCTTTTGTGCTACTGTTTTTTACAGGTTGACAGCGAGTTGTCCATTTCCTCTCTGAATTTGAATCAGATTGAATTCGGAAACTTTTCTACGATTGAATCAATGCCGCTGGCAGATTTCAACATGCTAAAGTATGTGTGTTTGTGAATCACAGCAACTTCACGTGGTTTGAAATCAAGGACAAAATTTTGAAGGAGCTCATGAGGAAAAATCTTTGCTTATATGCATTTCCAATTTCTGCACCTAATACTTTACGTGTGCCAGTCACCAAAACTTCTTCGAAGACAATATGAAGCGCACATTTAGAGTAAGCGACTATCTTGCAAACCTTGTCAAAGCAGGTAGGAGAGTTAAAATCCATAAATTTTGGTTAAGCCTTCGCTTCTCGTTAGGAAAGTGGTGGACATAAACCTTGCTGTAAATGTACATGCGCGTTGTCAACATCATGTTGTTCTGTTTTACTTTTGAAAAACGAGATGTTCTTGGCAGGCACCGGAACAAAGAAGGTTTACTCGGAGACGAGAAACACCCGCACCGAGGTGAGAAACTACAACATGGACTGTAGCAGAGTTAGTGTGTGCATCCTGCACCGGTGAAGCTTTGTAGCCTACATCGAGAAAAAAAGGAACTGTTTCTAGTTGACAGGGTTTGCTAGCAAGCTGCGAGAATATAGCTTTATGTCAATTTTACTGCATTTTTGCAAGTTATGAATTGTTGCTGGTGGCATGAAGGACATGTAGCTGAAGTGCATTACGACTTGCTCCGTATTTCGCAGCCGAAGACGGAATCAAAGAGCTCATGCGAAAAGGTCTGGTGCTGAAGGTCGCCCCAGTTGGCATTCCGTATATATTGAACGAATTAACTCGAGAAGAGTGCGAGCTGGTAAGTGCTTTCTTTCAGAAGTCAAGCCCGAGCGTTCCGGAGTTGGAAAAAAAACAACTTTTAACTGCAGTGTGGAAGTCCATAAAAATGAGAGAAGAACGTCCGATATGAAGTTCACGAGTCCACAAATTCGCAAAGCTTTTGAAACCTAGTGTAGATTGATGCAAAAAGGAGCATTGCAGGGCTGCGGAGTCGGAGGTAAAATATCCGATTCCGACCTTTCCAAATTTCCGACTCCCGACTCCTTAACATAAAGGGAATGAAGTTTGACTGTTAAAATCAATTCAAATCGTGGTGCACAGCAAGAAATCTCTGTTTCAACAAAAGTTTCAAAAGTAATTGTACCATTTCCACAGGAACACTGTCTATGGAAAGAAATCCTTTCTCAGCAAAGAATCAGACACTAAGATCTTACAGAGTAAATATTTCGCCTACGAAGTGGGCATCATCAGCTCTTATTCAAATAGAAATTTCAACAGGAATTCCCAACTTAGGAGTGTGGTGTAAAAATGATCTAATTGGAAATCCGGAGTCGGATAAAAAAGTCCGACTCCGACTCGCAACCCTGGTGCATAGTTGCCACCATTACTGACATCTCGCCGTTTCGCAATGCGTTGGCTGCCGAGGTTGGTTTCATTCGTCCCGTACAGAGTTCATGCACAAACTCACGCGCACACACTACAAAAGAAAGAAGTTTATGACAACAAATGCTTGTGTGATGAAAGCGTAATTTTAGCTGCAAGTGTTCTGCTCGCATGACCAAGCATCGCTGCTTGTCAATCCTGTATAAAGAGACTTCAACAAGAGTGCCAAGGTCGAGTTGAACGATGATGTGGCGTGCTGGCTCCACAATGCCGTTTATTGATGGTCTTCAAGATGGCTGCAGTGCTCCACAAAAGATGCAAATGATCATGACAAGTTATGATATCACCATACGCTTCTGTACAATGCGTTGCGAGTTTTGATGAATTATTTTTGCGAAACAGGCAACTTCATTTCTTAAAACAACAATAACTGAACTGGGTTACATGTGTAATAACAATTAATCGTACTTTTGTAGTGTGCAGCCTTAATCTTTTTTGTTTGCCATATTATTTGCGATACGTGTTTCCACTTCACGGGAAAGGTCCTTTATGTTCATTCACGATTTAGTTTAAATCCAAAACAATCTCTTCGCACTCGTTTAAAATCTAGTTGATCTACAAACACTGACTCCTGCATTTTGAAAAACACGGAGCCAGCTTGACATTTGAAAAACGTCTATCAGGAAAGCTGCAGGAAAGCAGGTAATTGAATCAATTTGACGGACATGATTTCAGCAACCTTAAGAAATGGACTGATTTTAAAAACCGTTGATATCAATCCCTGCACGCGCGTATTGAAAACGATTAAAATAAAAGTCAAGCCTAAATGATAACATGTATGCGGTTATAATCCATACGCTTGGCTATAATTTCCAATTCTAATTTCAGAATTTCGGAAAACCTGATCATAGTAAACATCGTGTGTCTTGTACATTATTTACAGGTAAGCATGGTCTACTTTGACCTGGTCACTGGGGCCCATCAGTGGACTAAGCCGGATTACCCAGACTTTGTTTACTTTCGTGAAGAAAAAGAAGTCGAACCATTAACCGCGTGGCTGGATCACGACATTCCTCCTCAAGACGACGGACTGGGCAACAAAGACCCAATTTTTACCTTCAAGGGCGGTAGGCTAATTGCTTGAGCAGTCAACGACGTTGAACACAAGCTTTTCAATCATCATCATAGAACTGGCTAGTGTCTATCCAAAGGAATCCTTTCACAGACAAGAATTAGACTCTAAGAAAAACTTACGGTGCCAAAGGCCGTACTTGAGTGTTCGGGTTTTGGTTATTAGTTTCGCACCGTAAACGCGCACCCTACTAGCTATCCTGCAATCCACTAACTATGTACCTGAGAAAAGCAATACAACAAACAGACCCGCCTGACTTACTAACTCTGAGCCGCCAACACGCACTGGGGTCAAAGCTTCTTCAATCAGCAGTGAACACGGTAAACCTATTTACACTGTTTCAAAACAGCACACAAACTAACACAGACGCTGAGAAACTGCAAATCAACATAACATGCTGCGCAAAACGACATAAAAAGCTGCGAAGGCGAAGAAACTGAAACCGATGGAAACCCTTACCAAAGGTGTGACCTATCCAACCTTTCAGGACAAAGCCACGTCACTTTAAAAAAAAACAGCCTAAACGTCCGTTACCCAAGCGCCACCTATTTTGCTCAAATCTCGGAAGTTCAAAATGCCCACAAGTGGGCCTACGAGGTAAGCTGCAGCAGCGCAAGTTCGTAACATTCCGGCCCCGGAAAAGGCATTGGCGAGCAAAGGCTTGTCCACAACAAACAGACGAACGGCATACGCGGCGTACTACCCGATAAAACAACGATATGAAGGTAATACTCACGAGAATATCTGGTTAATTACGAGCAGCAAAAAATTCACAATTCACAGTACAAAGCCACATGACGCTGGCAGTGACCACGAAAACACCACAAATGCATGGAGAGGTATGAAAACATCTGGTAATAACCCATACAAAAGGTAGTCGGAGCCATGCAATCATGCTGTTAGCCAGGCAATACTGGTTTGAACATACAACACTAGCGTAGGCGAACGAATAAAAACTAGTACAAGATTAACCATTGCCACATCAAGACATTCAAAACAAATTGCGAGATCAAACAATTCGGAATGAAGACACTACAACAACAGATCACATTCCGAAGGTTATGATGCTGAGCATAAGCGACTGCGAAATTGTTACGAACCCTAAAGGTCGGAATGAAGACATTGCAACAGCTAGTTTCACAAATAATGGCACAGAGCACAAGCAAACACGAAATTCTAAACACCTTGAAGAAATTCGCAATGAAGCCAACGTTGGTCTAGAACAGCTGTGTCCAACCAAAGTTGCTTACTGAGCCAAAGTTGCGTCAATATCTTAACCAGGGCCACACACTGAATGACATATATACTGTATTAGTAAGGGCCGCGCATTGAATGATTTACTTTGATCTTAGTAAACTGAATTTAGTTTAAGTTAATGGATTGTAAGCGTTCGAATCCTAACTGCAAAGGTAACGGCTATTTGACACATTCAACCGCTCCGCAGGGGTGCCTTCATAGACAAGTTCAGTGCCATTGGAACAAGGGTAGGAGTCTGAAAATTAGTAAAACGTTTTGCACCAATGTCTCGGTGCACGCGTGGAAACCTCCCAGCACGCAGTGCAGATGTGATAAAGTGGCACCGAGAAGCGCTTGCATCAGAAATGTCAAATTTAAGAGTTTCAAAATAAGGACCGGTTGTCAATATGTGGACTACCATGATAGTACAGCGGAAACCTAAGCTAGGCCTCACAAAACCTTCGGCTGGGCCGCATGTGGTCCGCGGGTTGGACATACCTGGTCTATAATCCACTGTATATCAACACAACTATTCATGACAAGACCTTCATCAAATTACAGAAAGGGAGCTTTATCGCAACACACAAAATACACGAACAACACGGGAAAGATCGATACAGCAAACTTCAGTCAGATACTAACTCATTACAAAAGTCCATCAAGTAAGCAAAATTTTCTAACGTCACTCATCAGCACTGCATCGGCCGTTCTCACGCGAGCTCTGCGTACAAGAGCGATCTTATCAGGAAAGCACTCTTCCACCACTGCTTTCGGCCGACAGCCGCGTGGCGTGTTGTTGCCACACAGCAAAACGAGAGCTCCAAGTTTTGGCGATGTCGTACACCACTTCTGCCTTGGTTGAAACAAACGCAGGTTTCAGACAGCCATCTTTTCCCGAGCTTGTCGGCAAGTACTTGTGTTTTGCGCCAAGATTTGCAATATCGGTCACTTTTCATTAACAAATTCGGCCCCGTTGCGTAATCAAGGGCCCCAGCCAACAGCATGTGCAGAGGGAATGCGCTGAAACTGAGTGTTGGCTAGTGGGCCCCCTTCAACTACGTTTTTTTTTTCGTTTTTTCCCCTGGCTGAAACCTCTAGCTATACCACTGGGAAAAACGCCCCATGAGTAAGACAGTATCAGCTGGGTTCAGCTGTGGCAGTACATGACGCCACAGTTTGGGCGTCGAAAACAAATAGCTACCACTCCCTAATTTTATCACAATACTTTTTACACAGCTCCAAGATTTAGGGTTCCTACGCAATTTTGAATATACGTTTGCAGACATTTTCAAGACCTTTACAAAACTCTTCTCGCACTTTTTCTAGACTTAAATTTTCCGAATGACCTACCTGGTCAAATACAGCCACTATAATATTTAACACGCTATAAGTAAAATTATATCAATCTTGAATAAAATCTTATGAAAGTGTATGTAAAAACATCAAACCTAGAAAATTGCACCCTTTTTCCATGCTAACAGATCAAAAGAGATATTTATCCAGACTTTTCCAGACTGGAAAATGACAAAGTTTTTTTTCCANACTTTTTCATTCTGTACTTTTCCAGACTCCGTAGGAACCCTGAAGCTTTTTATTCAAAGTGTTGTGTCGGCGCTCTGCCATTGCTCTGTTGCCTGGCATTGTCGTCAATTTTGTCCGCAGGCAACCGTGGTCATGGGAATCGGAAAGGGGGGCCTTGCACCCTTGGTTTTTGAAAATGTCAGCAAAAAAGTGGTTTTCTTAGTTTCGCGTGGGCAAAAAGCAAATTTCACCACTTTTTGCCCCCTCCTTAAAAAATTTTGGAAAAAATCCCCTCGTGGTCCCTCCTGGAAAAGATCCTTCCGACGCCCATGAATGCGGTATGTTCAGGTCCTGCAAGTGTGGGTAGAAGCTGCTTGCAACATCTTCCTGTGGCAAAAGACTAGTGATATCTGCCAACTGTTTCAAAACATATCTTTCTAGAATGCCGAAGGATTGTAGTTCATTACACCCTGTCATTTGAACCCTTAGTCCTCCGGTGGCAGGGGTCACATCACAATAGGCAGCTTTAATTTCAACACTGAATTTATCTACAAAAAGCCCCAATTTTCTTACTAGACTGTCTGCGCACAGATGTCATTCCATATCAAATTCAGTGGAAGATGCAAGTGTAGCCCTGTTACACATTTTCCTTGTTTTCATGTATTTGTTGCTTTTGAAAATGATGACAAAGACAATTATTTTTGATACCTCATGTGGTTCTTAGGCTTTGACCCATTGAAACTTTCACCACTAGGTGGAGTTTTACATGCGAGCATTATTTTCTGCTTATAGATCGATGCAAATTTCATTGTATCTTCATAAATACTCTACATAGATTTAAGTCAAGGAATCCAAATCTGCAGTCAAAATAATACAAGAACAGCATTTTCTTCATGGAAAAAATAGAGGTTAATTTAGTGGCAAGTTTTTAGTTATGAATTTTGACCTCAAATTTCAAGTGTTGACGCAACATTGCATAACAATTTTTTTAAATTGTGTACTAAACTGTTTGTAGCATCTGTCAGTATAAGTTCAGTAATTATGTTTTTTAAGGTAATGGAAAAAATTGTAATGGAAGTTGTATACATTTCATACACAAACACAATGTTTTGCTAAAAACTTACATTTCAACAATATCTCAAATGTTAACCATATTGAAACCATTGAACATATTTTCACAAGTGAGGAGGACAATTAAAAGCTATAAACTGTTGGAGAGGATTTTATATCAAAATAGGATTTCGATTTTTAAAATGTCAGTTTTCAGATTGAATCAGATTTTGAAATGAAATTGTTGAATTGGATTTGTAGGCTATTAGAAAAACATAAATCTGTTCATCTCTCATCTCAATAGAAAACGTTACGCCACTTTTAAAAAAACGCCCAAACCTCCGTTATCCAAACGCTAGCCGCCACACCTCGATTTAGATTGCAGAGATGAAGGATTAATGATTTTCGCTTTTCAAACAGCTAGAAATGGCTAGGTATGATTTCGTCTCCTGGAAACGTTGCGGNATTTTTGCAAATGTTTAAAACAAACGTTTAAATCAACGTTTTCCACAACCGATGATTTTTTTTCAACTCATCTCTTCCGAAATAAAACCATAACAGGAGAAAATCTAATGACGTCGGTTGATCGAACCAATCACAAAACCTGCTGAAACAATCGAGCAGGATTTTTACTGGAATATTATTTCCGTCTATACATCTTGTTTTTCGTCCAAGTTTGATTGTTTTGACTTCTCCATTTTGTAAGATTAAAATATATCTTAATGATCAAATATTACGTTATGCAGACTTCTCTTTGCTTGCTAAAATAGCCTTGCTTTAAAATGACCTCCAATGGTATTGTAGAAGCTGTTCAGTGTGCCTTTCAGAGAAAAACATTTAGCCCTAATGAGCATTTCAGAAGAATTCGTGATTACTCTGATCACACCGCGAATCCCTAGCACATCTACGGTTTGTCTAGGCAAGTGGTCCCCAGCCGGGGTACCGTGGCCCCTTAGGGTGCCATTTAGGACACTCAGGGGTGCCGCGAGCTAATGCGTTTTCAATATATCATTTAAAAACACTATTTTCACAATGTCACCAAACCTTCAAGCAACTTGCTATGGGTTCGTCACTGCGTTTCGCAAATTATCATTCTCATCCGTAGGGTGCCGCAACCCAAAAATGATGGGGAAACACTGGTCTAGCCCGTGTGCCTTGTTCGTATACCGCCCGTACACAGTTAGGATACACGCAGTTTAACTATCAAGGTCTTGCAACTTGCAATTATGTCCGCGTTAAGCCACCGCTTGATTTTTTTATTTTCAATTATGACATATCGATTTTTCGTTAATGAGTTACTCGTAGTACGTTAAATTACTTTTGACAGGTTCAATTACTATGTTATAAGCTTTTGAGATTAACTTTGTATTTTCCTAACTTTGGAGTACAACGCTTTACCATTAGATAAAGCCTATAATGGCTTGACGGTAAAGAAAAGTGAACCGGGTTAAACTTGAACTGGTTGATGTTTTTTAACTTAACATAGGAAGTATTTTCCCATTTTATTTCGAAATCGCATTACTTTGCCAACAACTGCATACAATAATGTTGCTACGACGCTTTCAAGCGAGTTTTCCTGAACAAGATGAAAATTTAACTTTTCGGTTAAACGTAGGTGTAGTCGATGTTATTCCTGTGTTGTTGTTTTTTAAAGCATCTTGTGACGCAGGTGTTAGCGACGACGTCATACGAGACACAAACGAAAACCTTGAAGTGAGGCAGAAATATCCCGAGCCAATACCACGGAAGCGGGTACGTGTGTGGTGTTCTAGCTTCACGTGTTCCTTGCATGTTAAATACTGTTTGTAAACGTATATTGTAAACGGGGTGCAAACATCCATTTTTCAAATCATATGTTTCGAATTGGACGCTTTAGGCATTCCTTCGTCGCAAGCTAGATTACGCATTACAGGTAACTTCACGTTATATTAAAGTCAAACCATATTACTTGTCACACAGAGTGCAAATAGCTTGGTTGTGGCAGAAAATTCTTATTTTTGTTGTTTTTCTTTATCGGTCATAACTATTAACTACTGAAGGGATTGGGCTCTAGAGAGCCAGCGAAAATATCCCTGGATGCACGAGACAGCAAGGAATCGAATAAGCTTGACAAAAATATACCTTTACCTTTGAAATTTTCGAGAAAAATCCATATTTGTGCATTTTCCGTTTTGTTTTTTTGGCAATTTTCAGAGGAAAAACAAAACCTCGTTCCCCGCATCCCGTTTACACTTTCCGATCCGGTTTTTGCGCTTCGCCGACGTCTGAAAAACCCCATAACACTATGTGCTCAAAAAAGTTGGTTGGGCTTCGGGCTGTTTTGGGGGGAAAATTACTGGGGAAAGAAGTGTAGGTTGGATGGATTGATTTCCAGATCATGTCTTGGGGTCCTGAGAACAAAGTACAGGGGTTAGTGACTTCGTTTTTGTCTTAAAATGTTATAGTAACTGTTCTAAGGCTGTAGAGACCTTGATTTCTAGCCTAAAGGGGTTGGGGAGTAATGGCCAAAAATAGACCAAGAAATTGGCTTGGCCACCTACTGGATTTTTGATTTTCTTTACAAATAAAAATCTCCTGTTATTATTTTGGCTTGAAATTTGGTGGGACGTTGTAAAAAACCCAAATACACCTTTTCTGCAACTTGGTGAAGTTCGTGGGTACCGACTGACAGAAAAGTGGCTTGAACCTCAAGAAAACGAAATCCGTGGTTTTTGCCCCTTTGGACACCCCACCAA
>JGI24159J19872_10001244_pt1 | contig 27417 bp, 14 predicted proteins | sample Ectturendosymbi4_FD_19872 | JGI IMG/M metagenome (IMG submission 19872)
CAAGCATGAAAAAATCCAGGCTGTTTTTCCAAACGTGGAAACAATTTTAAGATTGTTCTTATGTTTGATGGTCACAAACTGTTCTGGTGAGAGATCACTTTCAAAGCTGAAAAGAATCAAAAGTGTGCTTCGTTCAACTGTCACAAGAGCAGCTGTCTGATCTGAGTATTCTTTGCGTAGAGAATGATAAACTGCGACTTATTGATTTTGATGACACCAGTGACGAATTCGAAGCCAGGAAAGCTTGAAGGAAGATGTTTTGGCAATAAATTACCTGCCGTAACTACATACTAGCTTACCATAAATTTGTAAACAGCCTTATCAGGTTAACATGAAAACATGACAATTTGATAATCTGACTGTTCTGCGTGAACAATGAGCTTGTTGATCAATGATCTGTAAGCTATGATTTAAAAATATTTTCAACAAATGTTAAGATTAAACATTTTGACAATTTTCAAACATTAATGCCACGTGATGATCAAGCTAGATTGCTAGATTCAGTGACGTGATGTTGATTATACTCTACTTGGGTTTTTTTAAGGAAAATGTTAGTTACCCGGTATGGATCTGTAGGGACCCGATTTCTGATTCTAGGGACCCGATTTTATCTGATTTTAGGGACCCAATGATAATTTTCTGTGATTCTAGGGACCCAAATCGGGTCCCTAAAACGCCTTAAAAAACCTGCTGTACTTAATAACAGTCTTGTCTGTTCTTTCATCATGTGATCAGCGTAAGACACTTTCAGGCGAGTTTATGCTGTGTATAGGCTCTGAAAGCTTTCAAGTGTATCGTAATGTCATGCCGTACGTATGTTCCAAGACTTGAATTTAATCAGACAGTTCTGTATAGATATATGAAAATCGATTCAGATCCGTGCATACGGGGAAGTTAACCTGCTGGGTCATCATAAATTCTAGAGGTTTTCACAAAGGGCGTACCACGGTTGACTGAACATGATGACGTCATAGGGAGCCCATTGGTTAAACTGGCCCGGGGCCCTGATTGCCATCAATCCGGCCCTGACGACGACCATCAACCCGTGGTAAGTGGCAACTTGGTCGCGTGACGAAAGCATTTCTCGACATTCATAGGAGAGTTCGACCTTCCGAAGGCCGGTAACCAAGCTTTGCTACATCGAATTGTGTCTTTAACCAATCGACGGGTTTTGTGTTTGTTTCCAAAGCGACCTCCTGAGGCTTTATGCATGTACCGGTTTCCTCTGCGATTAATAGGAGCCGAGCGAGATGCAGCCACGTCGTGAAGATTCACTTCTGTTTGTGTACGTAACAGCCTAGAGTGTTTGCCCTTTGTTGGTTTCGTATGTATGCAATCGGTCGGAGTCGTAATGTCGTAATGTTGGCAATACGTGCTGATAAAATTGTGCATGCATTGCGCTTTCTGGTCTACATGTCCGCTCCTGTGATGTTAAGTGCGTCAAAACCTTGCCGTTTACATATTTATACCTCGTATTTATTTATATCTTTATATGTCCTCGATACGTACATCGGGGGGTGGGGTGTTACGGCAAGATTGAGCTTTCGTAAGCACTTACTGACCACGTAACTCAAACCGCAGGGACGAGCAATCTTTATTCCTTTAGTTGCTTAATCTCGACGTGCCTGCGGTTCATGCATAGTATCAACCGCGTGGAGTTTGTTAGTAGAATGGCAATTGAAATGATTGTTGTATCGGGTTTGAAACGTTGATTGCTGCGGTCATTTCTGTATTTTCAAACGATATCTAGACCGATCTCCAGACGGCGTTGTACGCTTCTGTTGAGTGAGCGTTCTATCGCATTGTTTAGGCGTGAGTGCGCAGATGCTCGTTGAGCATTCTTTGTGATAAACTTGATAGCGTTAAAACCTTTATTTGCAACTTGTGTTACATGCTGGAAAAAAATCCTGTTCCCAAAAACATTCGCAATAAATTTTTTAATTTTTTGAAAATATTTTGCGTTTATAGCTTGCCATTTACAAACATTGCCTAATTTCCCAAAGCTTTGCATTTGTCATCCGTAAAAAATGTGTCTTACACAGAATATCAACAAAACTTAAAGAGGGAACACGATGTATCGAACCATAGCAAGGAACGTAACTGATTCTGGCAGCCGTGTCTGTCAAGGACACGCTGATATTGAAATTTTCAAACAAAACTCTACAACGAAATGTAAAAATGATGCAAAAAAAACATTTGTGGAGATGGCAAAAACATTACTAAGCTCAATCACTGTTGCTTCAAAGCACTGAGGCTTACTGACCAAAGCGGTGGAAAGGAGGGAGTGGTTTTCTCACAGCGATTTTAAAGCAAAAAAGCGCTCTTTGATTTGTAACCTTGTTTTCACACCATAAACAAATTGACAGTGTGGTTGAACTAACGTGACTGATCAAAATGTGTTATACACAAGGCACACACGTGTTAACTATTTGGTAAATATCATGAGGTCTTGGCTGAAAATTGTAGTTTGAAGAAAACGCCATCGGTTTCGAGTGAAAGGTTGAACATCTCCGGAAATTGCAGGACGTTGGCCTAAAGCTGTGGTAGACTGTCCGCAACCTGCAGCTCTTTTTCACTTTCAGGGGCTACGAAAAAAATCTGTTAAAGCTATCAGTTGTGTTTAACGAAAACATGTCATTTATCGTGAGCTATGTTTCTGATATTGAGAAACCTTCAGAGTTAGTTCAAGGTGTTGAACACGCATATCGTTCAACCGCCGCGTCAAAGCAAGCTGCATGCCCTGCTAGTGTCATGTGAAAGATCAATTAGCGCCGAGTGAGCCCATTTCGAGCATAACGTACTGTCAGGCCCGTAACCAAGAGGGCGAAGCCCCCCAAAAAATTTACTTGATCCCCATGGAAAAATGTGTTGGACATAGTTTAAAACTATTGGACATAGTTCAAAAAATTTGGGCCCCTCTCAGAAAACTCTTCGCCCCTCGTGGTGTCCCAAGGTGGTTACGGGCTTGCTTGCTGCGCTTATCAGTGGTTACTGCGAAAAGTGAAGCACAGGTCTTAGTTTAGAGGTGCGAAGAAAAAGTACAACATGGCCTATAAAAACGGGTAAAAAAGGATTCAAAAACACGAAAATCGAGGAAGAAAATAGAATGTTTAGAAATGAATGGACAAACCGATGTATGCATTTACAGCAAATAGCGAAGGATTGCCCTTTTGTCTGATTTGCGGCAGTGAATTTTGCAACAAAAAATCCAACATAGAAAGGTACTGTGTTGAGAAACATGTGCCGTTTGGGGAGAAAAACTCCATTAGGACCACAAGAAACAAGCACTGGAAGAATGAAAACATAACTTTATCCAGAGAAAGCATATCTTTGACAGCTGGATAAAATCAAATCCTAATGTGACTAACCCAATTTTTGTGGTGAGCCACGAAATAATGAAAAGAACACCAGCCTTGTACTAATGGTGAAATAGATGAAAAATTGCTTTACTATGGCTAACATCGGTTCAGCAATTTTAAAAACAGAACAAATATTATAATAATAAACTGAGGAAATGCCTTCGTCAGCAACAATGGACAGGGAAAGTTTGTTGAAGATGGCTGAAAGTATCAGTGCCACGCAAGTCACGCAGATTCAGCATTTTCTATTGTTTGTGATGAATCGTGAGATGTTGATGTCGCTCAGGTGGTGTTTTAAGACCTCTGAAGAGTTGTGAAGGACCAAAAATGAAGTTGATAAGGGCTACTTCTTGCTAGTTAAACAAGGGGGATGATATTGACTGTTTAACGAAAAAAGGAGGGACATTAATCAGGGGCTCACAAAAGGTTTTGTGGCTTTGATGAAGGAGCTGAAACGAAACGTAATATTTCACTGCGTCATTCATCAGAAAGTACTCTGTGTTAATTCCTTTTCAGAAAGAACTCACAGTGGTTTTGAACTTAGGTAATAACCAAAGCAAAAAGTCTAAATCACAGGCAGTTTTGCGAATTGCCACAAAAATCGAGAACGAATATTCTGATCTGATTTTACACAGAAACATCCGATGGCTTTCCCGAAGACAGATGCTAAAATGCTTTCCAGTATGCTTAGAGAATACTCAAAATGTTTCTGGCTGGAAACAGTCTTGAGTTTCAAGAATGACACCAACTGACATCCGACGGGTGGCTAGTAAAGTTTCACTTTATGGTACATGTCACACAAAATCTGAACTGGCTGAACAAAAAACTTCATGGAGGGGTAATTCGGCTTTATCTCTTTTCGAAGAAGTCTTTTTTCGAAAGAACATGAACGACTAATCATGTTTGAAAGCTTGCAATCATGTTTGAAATGAAAGACTACTTTGTACTTTTCAAACACGGAAGCGCTTTCACAACAAGTTCGGGAATAAAATTCGCATTAAATGCACAAACTGCTTCACAATGCAAAACAGTCATATTTGGCAGGATTCTTTGTAAATCATGTTTTTATATATATTTTAGGTCGCTAAATTGACAGGTCTAACTCCAAATATTTGAGGCTTTCTTCCGTTCAATGCGTATTTTTACGTACTTGGTATTTACAGGAAGATACCGGGATACGTACCAATATGGATCTGACATTTATTGGATACTAGCTCTAATCTTTCAAGAGAAAAATTTCNTGTATCTACCAACAAAAACTATGAGGCGAAAAAGCCGATTTAACAAATGACGTCTTNATTTGGGCTTCAATCACAACGTGTTTATAAACTTTTAACAACTACTTTGTATCCGACCTGTTTTCGACAAAAACCCTCTATACCGAAAGCTTGTTATTTCTGTTTTTTTAAATAGATTCAACAGTAAATCTCGCAATGCTTTTAGTAAGTTTTAATAAAGAAATTTTGTGAGCGCCTTTGTCAACAAATAGAGACAAAATTTGTTCAAAAAATATTGCAAAACATTTTTACCAGTAAACACTCATAAATTTTGTAAGGTTCTTGATTTTTTTATTTTGTTTTCAACGTTTAGGCATTATTTATAGCAGCATTCACGTTTTGTAAAGGCTGCAGCAAGTTTGGAGAAGAACGTATTTTGATGCTTCTAAGCATTGCGTTCGTCAGCGCAGCTGTGCAGCAGCAGCAAAACATTCTGCTCATACCACATTATTCACGCGTAACATTTAAAAGGCCTTTTCACCCCAGGGGTGGATCTAGCCTGTAAACTGAGGTGGACGATTTCAGTAATATTTGGTAGTCAAGTCGCACAACGGCTTCGCTGCTGTTAGAGGGATGAAGCATACTTTACAGCACTGCTGTGACAAAACAATGGACGACAAAATGTAAATCAAGGTGAATAATGTTACTTGCGTAGGTTTCAGAGGGGGGTGATCGCCCCAATCGCCCCCTGAATCCGCCCCCAGTTTCACCAAGTTTTCAAATTAGTAATTTTGTAATAACCAGCAGGTTACCGACAGACTAGCCTCTCAATTCCAAAGCTACATTTTCGTTGTAATAATAACGCAACACTTGATTTCAGGTTGTAGTGCGTAGGGTTGGCTGCTATGTAAGAAATTTTTCGCTGTTTCAGCAATAAAAACCGACTGTGGTTACGTCTGTGGCTCCAGTAAAGCAATTTCTTAAAACTATGAGGAAATTTGGTTCGAAGCAAACAAAGGTTGCCGACCACGAGCACGATGCGTCTTGGACAAAAATACATTTTGTTGAACAAAAATCCTTTCTCGAAAGTTACTTGGACACCCTAGAAAATTCCGTGTTAGCTTCGCTTTTGCACGCCATCTCAGGAAAGAGAGAGTAATCACAGCACTTGTAGATTCGAGATAAAATATTTCAAGCAGGGCCGCCGCTCATGTTTAACCTCAGCTCTAGCATGTATAGCAAGGGCGTACGCAAGGTGGGGGTTGAAACCCCCCGTCAAGCTTGATATTTTACAAAAGCTTTATTACCTGCGCAAAGACGTTTAATTGTTTTCGCGTACTTTTTGCGTGTTAATTTGTCGACTTATACAAATACCACGGAATGAATTTGCATGCAAATTTCAAGGAACATTGTAAATGGGCCATAAACTAAAAATTTGGTTTTGATTGGGAATCTGGGTTATCGTCTGCGTCCAGAAACCATCNCACCACTTTTTGCAGACCTTTTCTCCACTACGCATGTTTAAGATTGTGTTCCGCGATAGTTTACTTTATCCGAAACCATTGTCTTTGTTTTGTGTGCTATTGCTGAGCGCAAGTGCTGACCGCATTGGCTACGTTACCAATTTCGGTACCTAGAACTGTTGCAAGAGCTCAAAACAGCAGTTGTTAACATAGAAGCATTCAGGCATTTGATATGCGTCAGCAGGGAAAAAAGATAACTAAAAATTTGCTGGGCTTCTATACATAACAAGAAATCGCAAGTTTTCTTACGTAGGACTTCATGCGCATTATCTATTCTTGTGTAGTTTAGTATGATTCGATCATGCAAACCGGGGTGTGCGTCAGCCAGTCCAGCCGCACACATTCTATGCTCGACTGCTCGTATTCGACAAGACATTAGCGCAGCCTCATTTTGCAGTTTTAAATTGCTCTGACGCAATGATGAGTGTGTTTTGCTCCCCTGTTTCAACGCGCTGCCTGATATTTTGCAGTTATAAACTGCTGTGTCGTAGCGTTGAGTTTATTTCCCTCCAATATTCTAACTTGGAGCGCTGATAGTTTATATTCCGTGCAATGACACATAAAATAAGAGGAGTGCGTGTAGAAAACTATGCATATTATGTCAACAAACGTCGCTAAAACATTGGTTTGAAATGTTGAATATGACGTCAACTTGTGACGTCACAAACAGCACATACCAAATACAAATGACCACCATATGCCATCGAATGAAACCCCCATGAAAATTTTCTGCGTACGGCTCTGATATATATCACATCGTTTGACAAAGAGCGCTGGTCGCNAAAGGTCAAGACGTCAAATACAACTAAATGTTACGTACATTTTCGTTTCTATACAGCGCGTGTTTAGNCAAGACCTCAGTGTACTAAGCTGAAGTCAAGCGCCAAACAAAGCATTCGTGTTCGCGTGCATTTTAAATATTGCCTTTACAGTGTGGGAAGGATGCCTGGATGTATTTTAAACCCATTTACATACACTTTCAAAAGTCGTAGTAGCCTACGTCTACGTGACCAAATCCTCGTCCTGCTCTGAGCTATTAACATAATTATTGGAAAACAGTGGACAAGCCCAGCCAAATATCCCATTGGGTGTTTTCCAATCCGATCAAAAGTGTCGAAATGTTTGTTCTTATTGCGTAACCGGTGTAAAAACGAAGCTTTCGGTGTATTTCTTCGTGAGTAATTTCGTAACTGTTTGACAATGACTCTGCAGACAGATTGCGTAAAACATTGCTGCAATGTGAAGCATCAAACAGGGTAGGCTAAAACAACGCATATCCCTGTTCACGGAACAACAAATGCAAAAACCTGTTGCAAGTTTTCATTATGCCAATGATGAAAATCATTTGAAAGTGTAGAAGCATACGACTTGAAAAAGTTATCGCGTTCAAACTTGCAAGTAAAAGCATAAGCCGCAACTGCTGTTGTTGTTTCAACTCCTGCCTAGTGGACATATTGCATAAAATTTTACCCTTAATCAGGGTTTTTTTAAGGTGTTTAAAATTGAAAATCGTCTCCCAGAATCAGCGAAAATTGTTATCGGGTCCCGAGAATCAGAGAACTAGGGTCCATACAGCTCCATACTGGGTACCTAACATTTTCCTTAAAAAAAACTGCCCTTATTTAAATTCTGTTCTAAACATTAAAAAACTGCATTTTTTATGGAATGGTGATGTTCCCAATCTACAAAGCTCGTTGGTTGGGATGGTTTCTGTCAGGTCAAGTAGGCTGCTGTTTGGACTGCAGTGCAGGCAGCAAAAATTAGTTAAAAGATTGGGAGGTGGTACAAAGAAACTGAACATTGCTTAGGAAATTAACGCATGCGTGGAACTCAGTAAAAAATATATGCACAAGCCACGTGGTGGTTTGTCACATGATCAAAATCACTGCACTGAAAGCACCGCACGTGTTTCAGAATATACTGCTGGTTTTGAAATTTAAGTAATCAATCAGTCCTAACTTCAGAAGAAAGTTCAAACTTAAAATGGACAAGAACTGTAGTAGAATCACGTAAAGGCCGCCCGCTCTTCCGCTGGGTTTGTGCTGAAACCGTTTCACGAACGTGGCCTGTGTTTGTAACGACTCCAACATTTCAGCTTCTATGTCAAGTGGAGCATTTTTTAAACAGGTGCCTTTGTTATGTGCTGGTTGATGTAACGTGGCAGTCAAAGGAAAAAACAGCTGTCCGTCGGACAAGTTGGTGCAACTTGTCAGCGTCTTTATTTGATGCGGACCAGTGCAGGCGACAATTAAACTGCCATTTTTTGAGGGTACATAGGACTGATAAAGCACCAAGGTATTTTTAGAAAAAAGCAGATTGGCTGATTGACTTTGCCAAGTGATTTTTTCTGTCTTTATTAGCAAACCGAAAACTTTTCCAGGTAGATATATTGCCTGACATACCCACACAAATGTTCTTTGCACGGTATTCTATTCCTGAGTGTGATTCACAAAAGCTTTGCTTTTGCTCCAGCGAGCAAATCGGTCAACTTCATAACGCGACCAGCGAATATAAAACAGGCCTCGTGAAATGCTACCGCAAATCAGAACGTTTGATTCAACCAAACAAAATCAAACTGATGCCGTAGTTAGAATTGCCCCACTCAAAACCAGACCGACCAAGGTGAAGCAGGTGAGTGAGGAAATCCTGCAGTACAAACGTTTATTCAGTTCTTTCGCGTCGGTTCGCAACAAACAGTAACGTCAAATTTAACATGAGTCAAGCGCAGTTTCTGTTGTAAGACACACTCCGTTATTTATCTCGAGTAAGAAACAACACCTCGAAGTGCATGGATTGGTTTGCACATTGGTACTCTTAACAGACGAGAGGATTTGACAAGTTCAAAACCGTTTTACTATGTGACGGCGCACTTGTCACAATATTCTTCTCTCCTATTTTTTGTAAGTATGTTACTGAATTTACAACAACAAAATATTTAAGAAACAATAGTAGTGCACACAAAACCAATGTGCGCATAATATTTCTCAACCAAACGGGAATAAATTTGCTTTGCTAAAGTCAAGAAAAAATTTGGTGCTATTTTGAATTTCGGAGACCACAATAACAGCGTAATTGTCACCTGAAAAGCTTGTTCTTAGATTTACATCTGTGAACATTTTTCGTCAGTCACGACACCGCTACACCCATCATACGGCCTCAATCCAGATGGCAGAGAGATTCCATATAACCATTGCGTATGGAGGTCACATCTTCAGCTTGCAATGTTAGCAATTTTCTGTACTTTCAACGTGTCCTTGATTGCCAGCCTTGATCCGTTTTTTAGCACCTGAGTATCTTAGTGTTTCATCTTCATTTTTTGCATGAAAGCAAGAAGCGAAAGCTTTTATGTGCATCGTTTGACTCAGTGCGCCCGACAACTCCGTAGATCTCAAAATTTTGAAGACGCAAACTGTCCTTGTCCAACAAAGGAATTAAAATCGCAAAACACATTCCGTGCACGTTATGTTCAAAACCAAGATTTCCTGATTTTAATTCACTTTGCAAGAAACTATGCCGAATTTTCTTATTTTTAGAGAGACCTGTCTTAGAGCAAGCCGCTACTCGGCTTCGATTGAACATGTGTTGGTGTATATCAGAAGCATGTAAATATAAAAATCGCACTCATAATGGCAGCCACGGTGACTTCTTGCTCAACTGTAATATTGGATGCAAAAAGCATACTGCAGATCGCGTACTTTCAATATCGAGATTTTTGTTAGAGCTATTGCACGAAAGTTGTATGAGCAAATGCTGGCGTTGATCCAAAGTAGGAAAGTGGAACTTCAATATCAAAACTTTTCAGACTTGTCAATTGAGTGAAAAGTCTTTTCATTTGCCGGCTTAAGTCTGAACACAATCGTTCAGGAAGAAAACGCCAGACAAATGCACGTCTTATGGATGGTGCTTTAAAATTAAATAACGTCTGCACGGGCCATTTGACGGCCGGTACGTTTTTGGCTATAAGTCGCCAGCCGCTAGAGCTAGAGAGCTGTTCAAACCCTGTACGGATTCTGGAAGTCTTTTATAGTTTCGATTTTAAAAACATTTTCTGATTTGTGTTTGGGGTACTCTGTGGGTGACGTCACATGTGGGGGTGTTTTCGAATTTTTGGCCAACTTTATCTGGCCCTGGGCGCCAACCCAACGAGCCATTTTTTTGGCTTAAGTTTTTTTGGAAACTAGCCTACAATCCGCGTCTTTTGAGGCCGTAATTTGCTTTCTAGCATATCTGGAGCCAAAATTATAGTTGATAAACCCAATTTTCGACAAGAATAAAAAATTTACACAAAAAGTATCATTAGCCATCCCAGGCCAAACTTTTGCCAGCCATAACTCGTCAGCAGATTGACCTAGAGAGCTGTTCAAACCCTCTAAAGACTCGTGAAGTCTTGCAGTTTAGAATAAAAACATTTTTAGTTTTGGGTTGGGTTTTTGGTCGATGACGTCACGATTGGGGTATGTTTCATGGTTGTTTTTGATAATGTCATGGTCGATCCGATGAGCCGATTTTATGTCTCAAAGTTTTATTGAATTCTAGGCTATAATACTAGTCCTCAGAGCCCTTGATTTACTTAGCGTTTCTGGTTACAAAGTTATGCCAAAAAATTCCAAATATTTCAGGAATTTGCTGAGTAATTTTCGGGGATTTCCCTAATTAAGTTCCGGAAGTTTGGCCACAATTTTGGAACCAAGAACGCTAGAAAGTCTGTCAAGGGCTCTAAAGACTCGTACTATAGCTTAGAATCCAAGAAAACTTTGAGCCACAAAATCGGTTCGTTTTGTCGGCTCCCAGGCGATGATGACATCGTCGGAATGTAAACAGGATGTGGATAAACATCCGGCTATCATGTAAACATGAACTTAAAAAAACGACATCCAAAGCCGAGATATTTTTTTAGTGCAAACTACAAGGCTTTCCAATTTTTAGAGGGTTGGAACAGCTCTCTAGCTCAATCTGCCGGCGAGTCATGACCAGTTATGGCCATGGGCATTAAGTACCCAGGGTCAGCGTTTGTGGAAGTGGAATTCTTACCCCATTTTTGGTTTTTGAGCCATCATTTTGGCTCCAGATATGCTAGAAAGCCAATCAAGGGGTTTAAAGACTTGGATGATAGCCTAGATTCCAAAAAAAATTGGAGCCAAAAAATGGTTCGTTATGTTGCCGCCCAGGTCCAGGTAAAGTTGGCCAAAAAATGCAAACCACCCCCACTTATGACGTCACCCAAAGAGAACACCAAATCCAAATCAAACAGATTTTTTTCAATCAAAACCAGAAGACTTCCCGAATCCGTAGAGGGTTTGAACAACTCTGTAGCGCAATCGGCTGGCGAGTTATGGCCATAAAAGTACCAGCCATCATAGTGGTCGGTGCGGACGTTATAGGGTTGAAACTCGGTTGTTGTTTGCCTCCCCCATATTAAAAATTCTGGATACGCGCCTGTAGCCAGTGCGTTTTTTTGCAATCGGCGAAATTATTTCTATAAGCAAAGCAAAGGCATTGTAACCAGTGACAATCACACACTTTTAATGGCTAATATTACCGTGCTTTACACCTTACAACCCGCAGCTGGCATTTCCGAACAAGCTGAACGTTTCCAAATATTCATTGGAGACACTGTTTGGATTGCAGGCACAGAATCTACACATATCATTATCAGATCGGCTGATACAGTCTTCAAGAGTAATGGGTTAGAGCTTAATTTTCGACAAATTTACATTAAGGATGACAGTGGCTGTGTGGGGTTTTAGACACCAACCACTGCATTGCAGCTGACAGCATTTTCAATTTTTTGTAAGAGACTTCGTGAAACCAACGTCTATAGGACCAAGATTAATTCATGGTACATCACATCACCACTCCATCAACTTTCAAGTATATTATATTTGGAGAACAATAAGACTACGACGTCTAAATGAAAGAACTGCTTTGACTCGATTAAGGAATGAAGCAGAAAAATGAAAGTTTCCACACACAATGACAAAATACATGATTGCGCTGGGCTTCCACCTGGGAGAATAGACTGCACCTTCCACACCTCGCAATAATAAAATAATTGTGGGGTTTAGCCAAGCTTCCCTTAAACCTGCTTCGTCTTTTAGAGAAAACAAAAGAGGTAATCTGCAGTTCTGAAGTCATGATTACATGCAAGACTTACCACAGTTGGTCAACGTCTTACAAATTACAGAATACTGTCACACAACGTATCTTCCATTTAGCAAGGAACATACTCAGGGCCACACGGATACTGGTGTGGCAACCTGGAGATGGCCCAACATGTGAATAAAGTGAACACCTGCAGGTGGTGCCCAATAATAATAAGTCAATAGGATTGACACCACAAACGAAAGATCGAAATTCACCAATTCCTACATAACAAAAATGCAATCAGTGAACAGTAAAGTGATCGTATGAGTGATTTCTATTGTTGCTGGTTGCGTTCCAGTAGAGTGAATGTCTTAAATTAACATCTTTCGCTTGTGCTCGCCTCAGTTTTTCAATACGATACAGATAACTGTAAGACTGCGACTTGTTCGCCAAATTTCGGCGTACACCATACAGACGTGACCGGCTAAGCCTCAGAGCTAGTTGAACACGCACCACCAAAGCTGGTAAGCCAGGTTTGATCCGGGCATGTAGCCACCGGGAGCATTCAGGGGCAGTTTCCCCCAAAACCTACAGAGGATATTAAGAAACACTTGTTGCCCTTTTTATCTTCAGGTATACCTGACGTGAGAATATACGTAATGCTAAGGATACCGTCGCTATTTGAAATGAGCATGCATGCTTCCAGTTGAGGAAGGGCTCGGAAGTGTCAGGTGTGCTTCGTTACTAGAGAGGCAGTTACCTGAGTTACTGGAGAACAGCTATAGTGCAGATTCTTTAATTGTAAGCAGCTGTAGGCAACCAGGGCCGGATTAAACGAACGCGAGCCCCCGGGCAACGTCGTGACCGCGAGGCCCCTGTGCAACTGCGTAGCGTTTCACATGCCCTTCTTTCAACTTTGTAAGCAGCTGTAGGCAACCAGGGCCGGATTAAACGAACGCGAGGCCCCGGGCAAAGTCGTGACCGCGAGGCCCCCTAAACCCTTAGCGCAACTGCGTAGCGTTTCACATGCCCTCGTTTCAACTTTGCAGAAGCACCGGTCAAAAACGTCAAAACTGATACGATTTGGCAGCCTACACTTTAGAGACAATTGGGGGTCACCATGTATGGCGGTATGGCGGTTCGTATCTAGCTGTTTGTTCAAACAGAAAGTTGTATCACAAAAAACGATATTTTTGCTACTGTGACACTACACAACAATTTGTGGTCAGACTCTCTGACCATCTTCACTGCACAAATCGTCCATTCACATATGTAATGAGGAAAGACATGTCCATACACTGTAGCAGATCGAAACGTACACCGTTTAGAAAAAATGTTATCAACAAAATATCACGCAAAAGCAACTTGAACCGTACTTCTGTGCTTGACCGAAGTTTTGCAATGGGTCTGGGAGCTTTGCAGAACCTGAAATTAGCAGTCAGTTCCGATTAACTCATTTAATTGTTGTAATGACAGTTTATTTGCCGGTATGACACTGACACCAGTGGCGTAACTAGGGGGGAAAGGGGGAACATCTGCCCCCAGGAGCAGCGTTTTGGGGGCGCCAAATTGAGGTCCGAATGTTACGTAATATTTACGAAATGACAAATGTCAGCGGATGCGTAATATTTACGATTTACAAATTGTCGAATGCCAGCGGTTGCTATCCAGTTGCGAAACCTTATCAAAATCACCAAGGTTCGAAAAGGTAGCAGTTACGAACCTTAAAGGACTTTTTACGGCGGAGCTTCTTTCTGCACCAATCAGGGCCCGCGTGTAGTTTGTTTCAGGGCTGCATCACAATGCTGTCAGATAGCCAGGGTTGCGAACTTCGACTTCGTTCTCATTCGATTGTTGCGTCACAATGGAACAATTCTCCAGCGCTAACAATGCATGCAGTAGGCTACTGTTCATGCTTTCAGAGCAGCGATGAACCTTAGAATATGCTGTTACGACAACAGATCTGATGTTTAGAACAATTTTTGAGCTTTGCTGGTTCGACAAACTTCATGTTGAGATGGGTTTAATGTGGTTCCGAAGATAGTTAAGATGATTTTTATTTGTGGGATATTTAAACAAATGCTGACTACATTTTCAAGATTCTGATTGCAAGTAACTGTGCAATAGTGTTGAGCAGGTCCTCTGACTGAGAGAAATTTTTCCAGGTGGTGTGAAGACCTATACCGAGCCCCAGGCCCGTAGCCACGGTTTAAGGTTTGTGGGGGCAAGCTACATTTTTAGAGGGGCGCGATTTTTGTATTTATTATATATTTAATTGTTTTTATGTTAAGGAAAATGTTAGGTAGCCTACCCGGTGTGGACCTGTAGGGACCCTATCATATCTGATTCTATAGGGACCCGATAATAATTTTCTTTGATTCTAAGGACGCGATTTTCAATTCTAGGGACCCGAATCGGGTCCCTAAAACACCTCAAAAAACCTGTGTTTAATAAAAATTTTCTGGGAACAGCAAAATTTGGGAGGCACTGTCCCCGAAGTCTTCCCCGTGGCTACGGGCCTGCTGGGTCCCCCTTGCTTCTGGATCCTCGTCCGAAATGTGTATAGCTTGTATGTAAGTAATCAGAATATAGACTTTAGAAATACTGTTTATGAATTGTTATACTGCCAACTGATTTCCACTAGTAGTTTTGGCCTTGATTACAGAAAAAAAGCTAGCGTACTTTCATCCCCCGGGACCCCTCTGGTAGGCCCTGGCGTTGAGTAGTTACAGTAGAATTGAAAACTTTTCAGTTGTATTGATTCGAACGACAAACCGAATATCTATATCAGGGGTGGCCAACCTATGGCCCATGCGCCAAATTTGGCGCTTTGGATGATTTGTAGTGGCGCATTGCATACCTGCAATCGTAATAAAGTAAGATAGTAAGCCTTTCCAATATTTTTATCGATTTTTTGTTTCGTACAAATTCCTTGAGATGACTGTTATCATCTTGAAACAAACTTTCAAGATGAAATTAAAACTCTTCATTTCGCAGTTAGAAAATGCTGATATCAGCTAGTCTCCGTATACTAAGAATCAGATTCTATGTGCTGCTGATAATGGCAATTTGAGAAAATGTACTATAAAGATCAAGTTATTGCAAGACTCATTTGAAAATCGCTTTTGTGATTTTGCTAAAGAAGAAGACTACATTTTGGCATTTATAAACCCATTCGCACTTACTGAAAGAAATATAATGAAAATGCCAAGTAACATATAAATGGACTTTCTGGACTTCAAATCAAACATTTAATATCGAAAACGAAATTTGACGCGCTTTCTTCATCAGTCCCTGGTACTTAACGACGTGATTCATATCTGGCGATTCTGACCTTGTGAAAATTTCCCAGAACTAAGAAAATGCTCTCAAAGTTATATGTATGTCGTTTTGAAACGTACACATGCCAATAAGCATTTTCGTCTATGAAATTGATTTTAAAAGCAAAACGAGGTCGCGCCTGATTGATTCAAAACTGAAGAATTTTCTTCTGCTCTCAGCAACAAATTTAACTTCAAACATTGAAAAACTGGTGTTTTGGTAAGTCTCATTAAAAAGTAAGTAAATTTTAAGTTTATTTGCTGCTTTACCGGATATTCCATAGTATTTGATTATATTACCTGATAAATCACTAATGATGTGAAGTAACGTTGTTACAAGATATATCCGACGGAATGGCGCATCTCTACTCTCGTTTGGAAAAATTGGCGCTTGGTGTGCAAAAAGTTGGCCACCCTTGATCTATATGGACGCGATTGTCAAAATTCAGGTCACAAAATTGCTAACCGAGAACTTCTCACGGAGCGTCACTGACCTCAGATATTTCCTAAGTGAATACATGTCACACATTTAAATTATGACAGTCGATAAATTTGCGGCAAAGGCAAGAAAACTTTATCTATGAAGTATTAAAAGTAGAACATTACATCGCGGTATTCTTTTTGTTTTCTGTTAAGATTTTTTAAGTTCATATTTGCCTAGTAGTTTTGTATAAAATAATTTGCCACCAGCTTTTCATGTACATTCTTCTGTCTGCCCTTCTCTTTTGCGTATTCATGAACCTGCCCACAGTTAGTACTTTAAGACGTTCTAAAACTCAAAACTCTGGAACCTACTGCTCGCATCAGAGATGGTTGTGACCAGACCTGACGAGAGAGAGTTTCCAGACATTTGAGGTCTTCAAAAGGCTCTGACAAACCCGTTTTTTAGAAAACAAGGCGCAACTTAGGTCAATTTTACGCTGTGTCATCAGAAGATTTTTTTGCCCATAAAATTCTGTCATTAAAATGCATGCAGATTTTTCCAGATAATTAGGGAACTTTTTGCCTAGTTTTTGCATTTTCTTTCACTGATTACTAAAATTCGCATGTATTTCCGTAATTTGAAATGTCGCACCAAAACAGTTTGAACGTTGAATCGTGACCGAAATCTCAAAGGGGGAATATCTTCGCGCGGAACGAGTAGATTCTTAACTCTGCGATAGCCTATGATTTCCAAGATTCAAAGGTCCTGACGTCAATTCTGTGACGTCATAGTCACATGAAATTTTCAGACGGATCTAGAAAAAAACTATGGGCCCGAGTCAGCTTTGGGCGCCTCTTTACACCCAACTCACTCTTGGCATCTATGCTGCCACGAACGGGCTGGGTGGGGGCGCCAAAACTGACTTTGCCCCGGGCGCAGGAAACCTTAGGTACGCCACTGACTTACACTGCTCACAAGAGCCAGGTTCACAGTTCTGGTGTCATGCAATGATGAGATTGCAGTTCGCTCATGTCCGTTCCTTCGCCTGCAGAGGAAGGTTGCGCAACTTCCTAATGCAGTGTAGCCCAACTACAGGCCCGAGGGCCGCATGTTGCCCGCCGCAGCGTTTTCGGTGGCCTGCGGAAGCATTCAGGAAAAATCTTCAAATCTGAAATTTCTTGAAAAGCGTGGGAGGTTACATTCGTCTCACTGAATTGCTTGCGCTGGATAAAGTGCAACCTGTCTGGATAAGCTCTGTGTTTTTTCGGTGCCCCGGCGTACGTTGTCTTGAAGAGTAGGCTGCATCTGGCGCAGTGAACTCAGTACCGCCAAATAAATCTGTCTACCTATCCGCTCAACGCGGCCTTCTCAAAGTGGCCGAGTCAAATTAACTGCCCATCTCTGCAATACAGTGGCGATTCTAGAATTAACAAACTGGAGGGCCACTGCGGGGCCCAGGAAAAAGTAGGGGGACCAACATAATTATCTATCTTGTATGGTGATTATTCCGTGTATCGAAGATTAATTTGCTTTGATTTGCCCTATCAAACCCAACATAGGCTTGTGAATATCGTTAAATATGAACTAGCGTTGTTATTCACTAGAGCAGGGTTTTTTTAAGATGTTTTAGGGACCCGATTCGGGTCCCTGGAATTGAAAATCGGGTTCCTAGAATCAGAGNAAATCGGGTCCCTAGAATCAGGGAAATCGGGTCCCTAAAGATCCATACCGNGTACCTAACATTTTCCTTAAAAAAAAGCCTGCACTAGAGACACCCAAACGTCACTGTTGATGCAATCACACACGTGTTACTGCTATGTGTCGCACATTCTGTACTAATCATGCAACTTCCACAGCATTGCACATGTAAAGTGAAACGCCATTTTCCGTACCCAATTGTGCCGACTCCACATGAATGAAAACAGCCCCACGAAATTGAATTCACATAAAAGCGAAATGGTTCCAAGTTTCCAACCACGAATTCCATCTTGACATAGAGACAACTAGGCCCTTGATAGCCAACTAGTTCCGTCAAAATAATCTTACTACAAAGCAATTTTTTTTAACTGCATACGGCATTGAATAGTCCTCACCCTATCCACGCTACAGATGGACATTACTCGTAACAGTAGTTGCATAACTTTGTTATGGTTACACCACAATCACAAAATGTCCATAAGCTACCACAAAAACGGATTAATCAGTCGTCACCAAACTGTTGGCATCGGCACCAGTTGCACCTAACTAGCATAGCAGCGACGCAGATAGGTGTACATCGGCGTTTAGGGCGTGTACCTGATAGCAAGATGTAACAGCAGGCGTAAAACGTATTTTGCAGAATATCCCCAACAAAGTCGTTCATTTCAACATTCACATTGAATTTTCCTCTGATTCTCAAAAGCTGACTTTTCAACTCCGCGTTGATTTATGACTGTCTTATCATCAGCGAAACACGCACTAACTCTAAACCCAAACAGATTCAGACAAATAGACAATGGACAATATAATTCTCACACAGATTCCTGCACAGTCTATGTTAGAATTTTATAGTACCATCACCTCAGTGTAACTTAATCCTTCGATTATCATGTCGACTGTCAAATTCATCAACGAAATCATCTAATTTATTTTCAGCTCGTACCTTTCAACTGAAGGTAGATCAATGTTGCCCAATCTTTCACTGGTCATGGAATTTCTGACAAATGTTTCAACTAGTTTCATTTTTGAAAAACTTTTCTCGCATGAAGCGCTGGTAACGGGAAGAGTTAAAGATACCAGTAGCAAACAAACGCAGCTTTTTTAAGTAGTTATAAATGAAAGAAATTGTTCGAGCGACATACAGTAGGCAGCTTCAACACCTTCCGAATAAATTCTTTGCCAATGTTACTTCATGTTTTAAATCATTTTCACTAAGTGAATGCGATTTGCGAATTCTTTCAAATGTTTTTCTGATAGAAATGTATGACTTCCTGGGCAAAGAGCTGAAATACGCGAAAAAATTGCTTCTGAATCATTACAGAAAATCCGTACAAATTTCTATGAGGTTGCAGGACATGTGTGGGTAGAGTTAAAACTGTAGTCACGAACCACTTACGTAAGATGTTTCGAAGTCATATACACAAAGCAGCGGAACGCAATACTGCAGCCAGGACAAATTCGGATAAATTAACTGAAACAAATTCTTAATGCTTTCACAAACCTTTTGCTACTAGGACAAGCAACAATCCGCTGACAGTAATAGAATCCAGTTCCATCTCACACTGAAATGCACGATAGATCAATCTTCCCATTTCTGCGACTGTTTCTTGGTTTCGAAATCAATTTTTCAACACCACGATCGCGGTCTGACTAAATTTCACGCAGGATTCGAGCAACTACTGGTGTGTGTCGTCATAAACAACTGTAGTTACCCGACCGTCAAAAAACAAAAACACAGCTTATCGTGCATTTGCGAAATAGTGAATGCAGGCTAGAGGGTTACTAAATTATCTTTTAAAATATTGCTGGCCGAAAGTTATCTACTGTAGCCTATATATCAACCAAACGAAATTGAAAGGGAAACTTAGAAAAAAACTGGGAGGCCAAATAGTGGACCAGGCAGCGGCGTGCAGAGGGGGGCGAACGGGACGAAGGCCCCGGGCATCCAAGGCAGGGAGGCATCCAAAGAGTGAAATTACAAAAATTAAAATGTTGTAACTAGATGAGTTTTCCTGTTGGAAGGCTACTAACACATGCCGCGTGGATTTAATTTTTCGAAACGTTTTTGTCAACACTGGTTTGTACGTATTCAAATGCCAGTAAATCTCACGTTCTTCAATACCAGTAAACTACACTCTGGATGTGCGGCGCATATCTAATCAGACGGGTAGTGACGTGACTTTTTCCAGATTGCGCGATCAAAGGAAAATCACAAAAAAGAATTGAAAGATAATTATTGACGTTTACTTGATTTTCTGAGAAAAATTTCAAAACTGCCCTATGTCAACTTGCTTGATTTAGCTGACTTTTTGATGCATCACTGGTATCCCGTTCCATTTTTTGATGTGTCAGCTAGCAACCCTGGGTGTGCGCAGATACAGCCACATACCTGTGTTTGCAATATTTGCATCATTTCGAGCTTCGTCATTGATTGGCAGTTCAGGCGGATTGATCACAACGGATCACGAAACCCGTATCTGCTCTGCCCCCCTAAGTTGTACATATAACAGCCACACAATAAAAAACGAAAGTTTAATTGCGTACTTTAGGCGCATTCTCAATTGTTGTGCAGTTTGTCAAGTTTGAAAATGTCAACCCTGGGTGTCCGCTAGAGTCCTGCGCGGGGTGGGTTAACCCGCGCCGCTTGCAGGTACCCGCATTTGCGGGGCGGGCGCGGGATAAGAGATTCTTTGTGCGGGTTATGGAATGTTGACTCTACTATGCATGTGGAAGTGACATGAGCATAAAAATTAATGCTACACAGAGCTTGTGGTGCAAAGATGTGGAGTAGGTAGCACCTATGCCAACCGAAATGCCTTACTGGGCCAAAAGTTATGTCAAGATCGTCGTGCATGAGGGCCGCACATTGAACGGCTTACGTTCATCTTAGCAAACCAAAAATTAGTTTTAGAGCTGCTGTGAGCACTTGAATGCTAACTGCAATGGTAACGACTGTATGTTACATTTAATCACTCCCAAACAGTGATGACATAAGCAAGTTTAGTGCTTATGGAAGAAAAAGGGTAGTTAGAAACATGGGCGTCGGAAGGGGGCAGGGGGGACTCATCTCCTTTGGATTTTAAAAATTTCAGGAAAAAGGGATGTTTTTTAGTTTTGAGTAGGGAAAACAAACGTGACCACTTTTGGCCCCCCCGTAGAAAGATTTTGGAAAAATCTTCTAGTGCTTCCCCCCCTGGAAAAAATCTTTCCGACGTCCATGGTTAGAAATCGATATAGTACAGAGAAACACATGAGTAAAAATCAGAAAACTAGAAATCAGTTTTGCACTGAGATGTCACTGGTCACGTGGAAATTTACCAGTGCGTGGAACATGGATAAACAGGCACAAAAGACCATTGCATCGAAAATGTCGAATTTGAAATTATAAAAATAAAGTCACGGTGTCGTTGTATTGCACATATACAGGGTTTTTTAAAGGTGTTTTAGGGACCCGAATCGGGTCCCTAGAATCAGACAAATCGGGTCCCTAAAGTTCCATACCGGGTACCTAGCAGTTTCCTTAAAAAAAACCTGACATGTACAATAATGAAAAGCTTATTGGGACGCATGTGGGCCTCGGGTTTGACATAGCTGGTGTAGAGACATTCCCAGTGGTGGTGGCGAGATCACAGGTTGGAGTTTCTAAGTCTAAGACATCTTCCAGGAGATAAGTTCTGTGTGATGGCAACCAGGGCTGCTACTGAACGTATGTTTAGTACCTATGGTAATGTCGTGAATAGCAGAACAATTTTAAAGAGTTTCTCGTGAACAACGTAATCTTTCTCAAGAGTGCTCTGAGAAAGAAGCGCTAAAGTTTGACTAGGTTTCACGTTTGTACCCTGATTTGCAAGGCCTTCCGATGGCTTTGAAATGAACCACTGAATAAATTGCCACTAGCGACGAAACACATTCCATGAGTTTTGGGTGGTTTTCAGACACGCAGTGACAGGTGCAGGTTTGGGACGGAAACACTGCGGGGCGGGAGCGTGTTAGACGTCTGCGGGTGCTGGGCTGAAGCGGGCAAGATTTCTCAAATTCCTGCGGGTGCGTGGCAGGCTTGAAATGTGCGGGCCGGAAACGGACAAAAATTTCAACCCGCGCAAGACTGGTGTCCGCCATCCCGGCCGCATACCTTCTCTGTTCGACTGCTGTTCGGCAAAACATTCGCGCAGTCTGATGTTTTCGCAGTTGCGAACTGCCCTGTCGTAGCGTTGATTGTGTTCCACTGTTTTTAATGCGCAGCCTATATTTTTGAAGTTGAAACTGCGTTGACGTAGCACTAAGTGTGTTCTACGCCCTGTTTTATAGCGTTGCCGAATATTTTTTCCAGTCATGAACTGCTCTGTCTTAGCCTTAAGTGCTGTGTTTTGCTCCGGTCTCCTAACTTGGAGTAAGTGTTGATAATTTTATGTTCATTACAGCATGGGTTCTTAACCTTTGGGTAATTACCCACATGTGGGTAATTTCAGGGCAGCAGGTGGGTAATTAGCGGAACCTGAATATTTTGAATTATAGATGTAACAACAATGTTGCAGGTGCTCTTCTCTTTTTTTAAGCATCGTTATCTTAAACTCTTTCATTTTAGGTTTTTACTATTCCTTCTAGCAATCTAGTATTTTCAGACTTGTTTCCACATAGTCATATTTATTGTCTCGTGTTTTAACCATATTTGTGTGACGTAACAGTTAGATTGTTCGTGCTGGTATGATGGCTAGTCTAGCTAGTACAGGGTTCTCAACCTTTTTCCTGTGTACCCCCAGTCATAAAATAATCAACCCGAAACTCCAGGTTAACTGGCAAAGCCGCGGACTTCACATTGTTGCATCACAACGCAACGCAAGATCAGGCAAAATCTAAGCGGAGTTTTCAATCGGCACGCATTTTTCTCTAGTGTAGGGTAGCAATACCCTACATGAAAACTCAAAACAAAATAGCAATAAAAAAAAAATATAGCAATACCCTACATGAAAACTCAACTGCCATCCAAGTACCCCTGGAAATCTTCCCGTGAACCCCAGTTTGAGAACCACTGAGCTAGATTATGCGAGAAAGCTTAGAAAAACAACCTAGAACTGTGTGTTGGTTAAGGTGGAGTTATACTGTATGTGCCAGTATAGCCGAGTGTATAGTTAAAGTTAGTGATGAGCAGAGATTGCTATATTTTGTCAAGTTAAATTTTCAATTGCAGAGAAAAGAATGGCTAAAGCTAAGGGAAGATATAACGATACTTTTCTCGACTATGGATTCAATTTCATAGAGAGGGGTGATGAGCAGTTGCTCCAATGTGCCATTTGTTTTAACACCCTCTCCAATGCTTCCATGAATGCGTATCAACTGAAGCAACATGTTGCGAACATCCACACACAATCACTGACAAAAACAGGAGTTTCTTTGAAATGATAGCATCCAGCGTTGAAAAATGAAGTTGGACAGTACAGGACAATTTCAGACTCATTCAAAAGTGATTGTGACTGCGTCTCACGCAGTTTCTTTTCATGAGGCTAAGACAAAAAAACACATAACATTGCTGAGACGCTGCTAAAGCCATGTCTTGTAGAGTGCACTAATATTTTGTTGGGTGAGGGAGAAAAACAAAGGTAGAGCAGGCCTCCTTGTCCAATGGCACTGTTAAAACTCGTGTTCCAGATATGGCCTGTGATATCAAATCTCAACTCATCGAAAATATTAAAGCTTCACTTATGTTTGGAATACAGCTTGATGAGTCGGTTGATTCTGTAAACTACTCTCAATTAATGGTAATTTTTCGGTATATTCACAAATATGCCATTAAGAAATTGGGGAAAGTGGGGTACAGTCGACGTTGTTTTGCATTTTCAGCCACTGCTACTTGAATTCAATTCCAAACAAGCTCAAAATTTGTCACACAATAAGCAACTCTATATACATATCATGCCAAAACATGAAAACAACGCCCTTCAGAAAAATTTTTACAACCAATTTTCAAAGCGTACTTTTTCTGTCGAATGTGCCCCATCCTGGGTCACACTCAACATGAGCATGGGGTACACTTGACCGGTCAATAAAAAGTTAGGCTGCATGCATTGCATAATGTTCACGTGATATCCCATGTAAAATAGGCACTTGCTGACTGCCTCTCCACTCTTTTCACATTGTAATTACCCACTATCACTGCGTGGCAAAACAAATTTGTATTATTACCAAAGATTAAATTAAACCAGTACAGTACGCTGACAGTCATGCTTTACCATAGAAATATAATGTGCCTCTAAGCACACAATAAACCTAAAAATACTCATAGATTAGAATTATTCTGTAGTGCATTTCAATATAACCCTCAAGCTTTACCTTGTTTAGATTGACCTAGTGGCAATGTGTTGAGTGTGCCCCATTTTTGGCAGATGTGCCCCATGCATATCTAAAACATAAAATTAAGAAGTACCAACTCAGCTTAAAAAGAATTTAAAATCTGGCATTATCAAATAATGTTGCACTGCCCTGTGTTGCAGTTGACTGCATCGCCTTGAACTACTGAGGCAAGCATAAGGGAAAGAAGGCAATTCGGGGCATTAACCAAAAGGAAAGCAACCAGCAGGAATAGAGCTCCCTCACTGAGTTCACTCTACTACTACTAGGTTGCACTATCATTATATAGGGATAGGAGAATTACTATAATTCGCTAGTGGTGACTATTACAGTGACTTGTTACTCATGGACACCATCTAGCGGTGACCATTTATTGACATGTGGCGCCATCTTCTGGCCGCCAAACCTGACTACAACGTCACAAAAACTCAGTACAAAAGATATTGATTAATGTGAAAGACTCAAATCTAAATGCGATTCTATAAATTACTTTTGAGTAGCAAAAACACGACTTTCTCTGTAACTCGTAACAACGTCTGCCTATCAACGAAAAATTCAGTTAGTACCACGGCTGGCACGAGATTAAATCACCATAGAAACTTCAAAGTTCACCGTTTTCAACTTTTTGAATAAATCAAAAAAGACGACTGTGACCCTAGGTCTGTGGTGCTCCATCTTCCCCTACTTTTTTGCCACCCATTGGAAACGACTAATGCTAGTGATGTGCTAAACCTTGTGGAAGACTTTTTAACAGCAGACAAATTGGAACAAGTTTGGAGGTGTTTTGCACAGATGGGCAACTGCTATGACCGAGGTGCGATCAGGCTTTTGACACTTGTCAAACAGAAAAATCCTGAAGAAATTGGAATGCACTGCATTAACCATTGAGAAGCGTTGATATCAAACACTATGTCACCACCACTTAAGCAAGCACTTGATTGTGGGAATAAAGTTGTCAGCTGTATAAAAACGAGCGCTCTGAATACCAGACTCTTTCGAAAATTATGCCCAGACATGGATGCTAAATATGATTCTCTGTTGTTTCACACTTCTGTGCGCTGGCTCTCAAAAAGAAATATGTTGATTCGGCTTGCGCGTTTATTACTAGAAATCATTGAATTTGTTAAAATCCAACATAACAAGAACTGAAGACTGATATTTTTGACGTACTGTTTCGAAACAAATTGGCATTCTTAGCAGACATATTTTCTCATTTCAACGAACCGAACCGCAAGTTGCAAGGTGTCGGCACAAACACTGTGGCTACAAGATAAAATTGCTGCTTTTATTGCAAAGCTTAAACTCTGGAAAACAAAATACAGTCTGGGCAGAGAGTGCAGTGTTTCCAATGATGAATAAAATGGGTGAGACCAACGGTATCAACAGCATAATTCAAAGTGAGGATGTTGACCACTTCAACAGCTTGATTGAGGAATTTCATTGTTACTTTCCCCGTGTTGAACACAACACACCTATGATGCAACAAGGAACCCTTCCAGAGTTTATGTTGAAGATTTTCCAAATGAACCAAATGAAGATGAAGGTATTCAATAAGAGTTTTTGGATATGATTCATGAGTTTTGGATATGATTCATCAACTGTCAAGGCTTCCTTTGAAGATGAAAGCTCGGAAAAATTCTGGGGAATGATGGAGAAAACATATCGAAAAATTCCAGAAAAACCACTAACATTGCCCTGTGTTCCCCGCTACTTATCTCTGTGAGCCAGTTTTTTCAAGTGTTTTTGCTGTTGAAACAAAAGCTTGAAACAGATTGTTAGATCTGAACTCAGATTTTCGTTGCGTTATCTCTCAAATCGCATCCCGTATTTTATCGATTGTAGACAAAAAAGAAGAGCAAAAATCCCATTAATAGTGTTGTATAAATGTGGCAAACGAAAAATATTAATATGATTCAGGACAAGCTTGGTGAATCCCCGTTGTTTATTGTGGCGGAAGACGTCAAGGGCTTATACCCAAACCTCAGAAGAGATATTGTGCGACGCGCTCTCAGTCGAGAACTTGAAAACATTCCAAGTTTTCTCCCGACGCCCGGGAGGCCATATTACAATTAAACGTTTTTCTGAGTAATGTGATAACACAATTTGAAAGCAACTTTTACATTCAAGATAACGGTAGCCTATAGCTANCGGTAATCACTCAGTCACCTTAGCCAATATTACTGTCCACTACGTATTAGAANCGTATTCACTTGTAATTGAGTAAGCAGAAATCTTCAGAAGATTCATAGATGATATAGTTTGATTGTCTTTCGGGAGCGAAAATACGAAGGACATCAGTGAAACTGATGGTTCGGTGGAATTCCTTGATGTACATCACTGCGTTACACCAAATGAGTGCAACGGATTCATTACCAAAGACTTTGTAATAGCAACAGCTGAACATAGGTGCTTCATTAGTGGACTGTGGCATCACCCATGCTCAACATTCAAATCAATTGTTGTTGGGAAAGCCATCAGAATGCGTAGATTGAACGAACGCGATGAGGATTATCAGCCAGCTCTCGTACGACTTCGAAATAAAGCTTTACGCTCTGGCTTCTCCCAGAAGATGGTGCAAGACATGATAGCATTAGCATCTAGCTGGAAAATCAGGCTGCATCCACCCAGAGCAAAAAAGCAATGCTAATAAAATGATCTGGGCGACATCTTTCCCTCCGTTATTGAAACTTACTCAAAAAGAAAAAAAACTGAAACCAGATGCAATGACTACGTACAAACGACGAGCAACAATTGGTTCGCACATTACAAATTATAAAACACTAGCGCACAGAAATGCTGTGACTACAGAGACTGGTTCATCTGCTCCATGTGGTCACTGCGCGCTGTGTTAAAATTTTGGTCGCCACAGAACATCAATGATAAACTATACTGAAGTTTTAGAAACACCGAGTAAGACTTTTCAACTTAAACAGAAACTTAGTTGCACCAACTACGGTATTTATGTGGCTACTTGCACCATTTGCAGTAAGCAATATGTTGGGCAGACGATAAACAAATTCTCCATTCGCTGGAATGCCCATCGTAGCATTTGGAATTCTTTTGACGCCAATGCTGACAATGATAAAGTAGCTCTATTAAAACATTTTTACAAATACCATGATTTGACACAAAAACCACCCATTTCGCAATGTTTTGAAGTTACCTTTGTGGAACAAACCAAAGCTAACTATCTCGAGGAGTGTGAAGATAAATGGTTTCACAAAATCGACGCGGAAATTATTATTAAAAAATGATTTTACCCCATACCAAGAGTTGGGTTTTTGGTCATTGTCTTTTTTCCTGATACGTCATTTCTCGCTTTGCGTTGTGACTTTGCCATTTTCTTATCAAATTGCTGCAGGGATGTAACCTGCTTCCCGATTCCTGACGCTGATATCGTGCTGCACTTCATCGCTGGTGATAGTTCGGTATTTTGCAGTCTGCAGT
>JGI24159J19872_10001245_pt1 | contig 27411 bp, 17 predicted proteins | sample Ectturendosymbi4_FD_19872 | JGI IMG/M metagenome (IMG submission 19872)
AGGCAAAGTGGGCCAAGGTGGCCAAAAAGTCCTCCACTCATGACGTCACTCACAAAAAAACCGCACCCCCCAAGCAAAAAATTTTTTTTCGAGTGCAATCTACTAGACTGGCCGATCCGTTTGAGCTGCTGAACAGCTCTCTAGCGCAATGGGCAGAGGAGCTAGGGCGTTGGTAAGGCAACCGAAAACTGCTGTTTTTTTTTGCGAAAATCGCCGAAACCAGGCGGCTCCTTGTGTTGGTCCAGGTACATTTTTATGGGATGTCCTCATGCATTCTTGCCACAAATTTTTCCACAAATAGCTAGATGTTCTAGTTTTGACCTGATGTGTCCAAAAAATTCTAATTGCCATTTCTTATTGTTTTAAAGAGATTTGTCTTCATTGATTTGGATCAGGACTTGTTTATTTGTGCCAAGTAAGAAATTCTTTGCATTTTCTGGTAAAACCACATCTCATGGTTATCACGATGTCAATAATAAGAGCCATGCTCCAATCACACATGACCAAACATGGATAAAATTTAGATGGGAAAAGCTTTCTTTCAGCATGCTTGGTTCAATTCAAGAAGTATTGATATGGTTGGAATGTCATGACTCCATGTGATCAAGATTGCTACAGCCAATCGATAATTGCTTTTTGCAGGGTGTCGCACAACTGTTTCATAAATGTAGCATTGTTGCTCACTGAACAAGACATTGCCCATTGCGTCTATGTAAATAATGAAATTTTTGCACGCATTGTGCTGTATGCAAATGGTGTTTTGCTATAAAAAATTACAGTTGGTGGATCCAGGCTGATTGACTGAGGTGTAGCACTGGAAACTGACATCTGATTTTGATTGTCTTTAATGCTCTGCAGAGCCAAGCAAACATTACCTGGAGGAATTGCAATCTCCCTGTTTCTATAACGAATTTGTTATAAAACTCCTTTTGATGGGCAACTGTCCCAACACCCAAATTTTTGAGTGTCTTAGTCCACGTTTCGTGGCATATGTAGATGGTGTAAATTTGGGTTTTTATGTTTCAATATTTTTTAAGTTCATTTCTAGCAGGTACTTGAACATAACGGGACGTTTTTTCTGTTGGTGAATTGCAGACATCTCCTTGAAACCAGGCATGCAACTGCAGTTGAATGTGAATTTGACAGATAATGTAATGTTGCAAGTAGAAACAGTGCAGTAACCTTAACATCGAAAGATTACTCTGCACAGTATGCTGTCATGTCGAAGACTAACAGTAGGTCTTTTGAAGGCAAAACTACACACAGTATTGATAGTTTTCAACCCATGCATGACCTCATATCTCCAACTTACATGGGTGAACACTATCTCTTTGATTTTCTACATTCCTTCCACACTGATACGTCAAAGAATGTTTAGCTCTTTCTTGAAATGCTTTGTTGTATAGTTAAGCTGATTTTTATCTTGGTGAAACAGGTACTGTCGGCAGCTCCTCTTTATCACTGGAAATGTTTGATTTGATGTCTATGTTTCCCTGTGCCATTTTGTGAAGCATCTGTACAAATTAATTAAGTGTATATGAATCATCCTAACATCAATTTTTTATATTCCAACGATTTTCTATAAAAGGGTTCAAGATTTACTTGTGTCTAATCATGAGCAGCATATGAATGAGCGAAAAGGGAAGCAGAATTCTTCAAGGACCACAAAGCCACAATTCTGGCTATGACATTGTCCAGTCATAACTAGCCAACTGATTAGAGCTAGAGAGCTATTCAAACCCTCTAAAAGATGCAGAAAATCTTCCAGTTAAGATTTAAAAAATTGGGAAGGTTTGGATTTGATCTTTTATGGGTGATGTCATATTGCAGGTAGGTTTAGGCTTTTTTAGCCCACGTCATTGGGCCCTTTGCTCCAACCCCAAGGGGCAATTTTTGTTTCCTTCTTTAAAAAACTAGGCAAAAATCTGCATCTTTATAGAACATTATTGGTCTTCTAGCAATTGTGATCCAAAAATTAAGGCCTAATAATGGGATTAATTACCTATTTTTTGTTGCTAGATAAACTGCAAACAACAAACAGTTCATAATATAATGTGCTCGTGCTTAGGCTATACAGCCCGGTTAAAAAAATTTCATTACGTTGTATGGTTAAGTTTTTTTGCAAAATTAGCTGCAAAGGTCAACAGAAATACGTTGCATCGTGCTGCGCACTTTACGATTATAAGGTCAGTTATTTTGGCCTGTTAATTTGCTGCAAAGTCTCAAAGATTTCAAAAGCAGTAATAGCAAAATAAAATGAAGTACCTTGCCTATGTTCAGAATGTGTCATCCTCTAATTTCTTTTAAAGACAAGATGCAGAAGCAGTCCCGTCGCCACGGGGGGCTTTGGTAGGCTTAGCCCCCCCAAACAAAGCTCCAAGACCCCCCAAATTGAAATTTGAAACACTAAATTAGTGGAATTTTTGTCAATTTATAATGTCAAGCCCCCTCCTGCATGAACTTCAAGCTCCCCCGCACAAGCACAAAGCCCCCCCATTGACGACTTCTGGTGACGGTTCTGTGCAAAAGATCTGTCAGATTGTTTTCTCAATAATTTCAGGTATAATGCAGCATTGTTATGATCAACAATGACAACATAAAGTTTCCCATTCCGCAAAACTCACACAGATTGTAGTACGATATTAACAACAAACTCAAATGCCAGTAAATCCTCTTTCTTACCTTTATGGAGAAACTCCAGCAAATCTGTGCTTTGACACACCTGCATCAATCCTTGACAACTCTGGTGTCCACTAGCACTTCCAATGCGCCTTCAACAGAAACAAGAAGGCTGAGCAGGTGCATCACAGTCCAAATGTTTTATCATTATATAGGAAATCAAGAAAATCTGTGCACAAACCTGCATCTATCCATGGCAGCTTGGAAGGTGGTCTATCATACTCATCGCTTGCAACAGCCTTTAAAGGAAAGAAACAAGCAGATGCATCACAGAGTCCATTCTACGGACAGTTTACAAAAATGCTGCAATACAAATTTTTCGAGATTTGAGCCAAAGTTTCAATGAAGTATATGTAATGTTGGGTATGTAAATGACACAATTAATAATTTTCAATGGATAAGATTGCAATGATCATTCGATTGAAGCCATGTTTGATCAGTGTTGACTGCCAGGGAAAACAACACAAGTCCAATGCTGTAAAACAGGCCTTTGGAGATTTAGAGTGCAAGTTTAACAAAGCACAGTGTATTGTTGAATATATAAACAACCCATTTCAGGTAAAATATTACAAATTTCTCTATGGATATGATCGGTTGATTGAAGCCATGTTTGACTGGCATCGAGTGCTGAATGCTGGCTGAAAGGTCAAACGTTCAACGCAGTATTACAAGCCTTTTGAAATCACAGTGCAAGCGCAAGGTTTAGTCAAGCAAAATCTAATGTTGGATATGTAAGTGATTGATTTCAGTTAAAATATTAATAATTTTTCTATGGATATGATCACTACTATTGGTTGAATCTGTTGAATGTGGGCACGGTCAGGTTTTGCGTTTGCATTTCACCGATGTCTGTATCGTAGCCAACTGCTGGCTGCTGACTTGAGCAATTGACAGCTGAATTGACCTAGTTTAGTGATAGCGAACCTTGTGTAGACCGATTACCCAAACGACAACCCTAAACTCATTGATGTATTCCAAAGTGCCAACACGGCAATTTAACCCGAACGAGCCAACTGAAGTTTTGGGTTAGAAAAAATAATGCATGAATTAACATCTTTTGTCTCGAAAGAAATGCACAATAACAAAGCTCCAACACTTTCAGTACATAGAATACATAATGCTTTCCCATTGTGTTCAATCATTCCAAATGACTCTGTACAAGCCTGTTGGAATGATCTTCAATTATCTTTTTTCGCTACGCTCATATTTTGGTGTTTAAAACCTGGACTCTACAAAAACACAATTTTTAAAAATGAAGCACCCAGTTTAAAGCTATTCCTATGCAAATATAGCTAAGACTAAAAATAGATATTCCCTGAATTACCACAATCTACTGCAGTGATTGTCAAATTTGTCCAATCCCTGCTTAATGGCATCTAGGCTAGATGCCATCACCGCATCCTCTGACGAGGAGTTCTGCAGGTTAATTACATGCTGGAAAATTGTGCTCACTGTGTACATGCTGGACAGTTGGTAGCAAACTTGAGATTGTATGCATAACCCCCACATGAATTTAAAGACAGTTTTGTTTAATCAGCAGATCTAAAGAGAAATTCTTATGTGTTTACTTCAGGTTTGATAAATTCTTAAATGTTAATTCAAGTTTCACTCATCAACGACAAAGAACTCTTATGTTACTATTCTCTCCAATGCTACTGTTCGGATACTTCATCTTTTGGTTATTGTGATATGATAATGTGAAAATGTCCTTGCTTGCCTCCTCCACAGTTTAGCTTAGCTTAATGTAGGTAGTAGGCTTTGCCATTAATTAAATGCTTCAAGAGTAAAATGAAACCTTCGATACAATAGCTTGCCAGTGTTCTGGCTCTACTCTATGTTTGTAGAAACTAAGAAGGTCCATAATAACTAATTTCCCATCCAAAACCAAAATAGTGTTACAACTAGCAGTAATGTTACCAAAGGTAAAATCTCTGAAGTTACATGCTGGATAAGTGGGTGTTCCTGATTGAGCACTGGGGCATTAACTAGTTCTTAATGCAGTGTAATTTCGGTGGCAGTCCTGACCTTGGGAGCAGCCTGGCCTCACATACCTTTACCTTTCTGGTAATGAGCTTTGTACTGGAGCGACGATGCACGTGCCCACGGCTATGAGTACCACTTCTGGCACGTGTGCCATAGGTTTGCCACCACTGACCTGGGTTATCTGAAAAGAGTCAATTTGATCTGGTAACGCTCTGTGGAACTGCGGAGTCATTACAGCTGGTATATAACCAGTCACTGTAGACAGCTGACAACAATTTACAAAAAAAGTGGCTCACAATTTTTGTGCATTTGGTTGTGGATCTTAGGGTTGGGTTTATTAAGTTTAGGGTATGGCCTAATCCTAACCCCAACACTAATATAACCCTAAACCTTAGCACTAACCCTAACCTGACACTAACTTCAACCTAACCTTAACCTACCTAATCCTAACCCTAAACCTTATAATGCAAACCCTAACATCTACAACCAAATGCAAAAAGATTGTAATTCCGCGTATCTTTATAAATTGTTATCAACTGTCTGTGGACGACCAATTACCAGCCTTAATGACTCAGTATTTGTCACTTCCTCTGGTTTGTGCTGTCATTTTTTGATTGTACTTGGAGAGTTTTATTGCTGCCATGTTGTCGCTCTGCATGGTAGGAGAAACTACCTTATATTTGGGTATGTGATTGTGGGTATCTGTGTAAAATGTTACTGCAGACTGCTTTAATGCATATATTCCTTGTCAGTGCATGGTAACAAGTAGCCCAGATGTTTTTAACGCCATTTTCCAATTTGATGTTCAGCAAGAAATAAACTCTCAAAAGTACTCAGTAGGTGGGATCAGGGGCGAAACTTGGGAGACTGTTTAGTTGGCATGCCAGGCCCCTTTAACATCTGTTTTAGGTGACTTCATTTTGTAGTTTACAGATTTATCAAAAAACATTTTAGGTGACATCATTTTCTAGTTTATGGATTTCTCAAAATTTTCTCATATACAATAACAGATATGTACAGACAACATACACGATATTACAATCAGTGCACAATATATTTCAAAATTTTCAAAGAACATTTCTGGTAGCACGTTTAAAGTGTATTTTATAATGTTAAGTCACAGCCTGATGCACGCTGTGACACATGCATCATAACATGGATTGTCACCATGTCGCACACAATGTGTTATCAACTAGTACTTGCATTGTTCAACAAATGTGGAACTAAAAGTTATGGATTTATCAAACACAATGAACTGTAAATGGCTCACTTTAATTGATATGATATGTAATGAACAGTAAAGCACTGCATTTTGGACAAGGTTATTTATTTTTTTACTTTTTCATGATACAGAGTGTATGCCTTTTATGTTTTTAAAATGTCCTATCTCTTGGCTGGTCCAAAGTCTGATGCATGCCACACACTGCAAAATATCTTCCGTTGTGATCCTGTCAAAGGAAAAGAACTAATTAATGAGATCTGTGACCGTTTATTGGATCCTTTACAGAGGTGAGAATAAGCTATATATGTGAAATGCATTGCAAGTGAGTAAAATTTTCATATATCACCTATGCTGATCCCAGTATGTATTTGTATCTTGGTAGTTTTCCAATACGAATTAAATGCAGCAAAATTCTAGAGTATAAGAGTTTGTTAATATTGTTATTGCACAAATTTACAAAAATCAAATTGTGGCGTATATGTTTGATTGCTGACCTTTTTCTCATGCAATGGTTATCTCCACGAACTATTTGAGCAATACATATTAACACATTTGTTGCTGGTGTACAAGATACTCGTGATTTGAAATCACGCATTAAGCTGCTATTTTTACACCACTTTACAACTCCATAACTTGCCAGCCAATTGTGCTATAGAGCTGTTCAAACTTCACACTCAAAGATCCAGCAAATCTTATAGATTGTATTAAAAAAACATTAGAAAGTTTTGGATTTCAGGTTTTGTGGGTGATGTCATAAATGGGGTAGGTTTTAGGCCATTTTGGTCTAGGTTCTTGAAAGAACATTGTCCAGACAAATTATTCCACTTACGATTACTAATTTAAATTGCTAAATGTGTGCATTGCTATATTTGCTTCATGCTGTGGTGACTGCCATTGTAAGCGCATTGTGATGTTTAAATGTTTATGGCACAATTACGGAAAGCATTTTGTTTGATGCTACAGAACTAGAGACTTTCTGGTGATTAACCATGCATAGTCACCAGATATAGAGTACTAAAGCCTTGTATATTCTAGTGCCCTTACAACAACAACATATTTGTGCAAATCTCGATATTCCTCTACTTCAGTTAATCAACAAGTATTGGAATTGTTTAATCCTTTGAACAGGGACACCAGAGAACGGGTGTGTTGTGGGGTCATTGATCCCTGCCCTTTTAAAAAGGGGTCAACTGGGACTGAGGTGCCTTTTCATAACGGTATCATAGGTAATTGCATGGTTCGACTTGAAACAAATTTATTGTAACTATTTGGACACCCAGAAGATTGAGAGTGTATTTTTTATATTTTCTGTTATTATTTTTGAGGTCAACATTGATAACAGAAACAATCATGCTTTTTTTTATAAGTTTCCATTGCCCTCAAAAACTCTTTTACTGCCTCCCTGCCCTACTCCTGTTCCATCATCCCTGACCTCCAATGCATGTAGCTGTGTATAATTATGAGCCAAGTTGAGGGGATAATTTCAGGGAAGCAGCAACAAAAATTCACTAGCTTTGTTTCTAATGACCAGAAGGATGTGAAAGAACAGTCTGACTTAAAAGGTTTTCTTTTGTGCTTTCCAAATGTATTATGAACAGTAATTTTGAAAATGAAGATACTGTATAGCAAAATCCTGGTGTTCTTGTGATTTCTATGCTTACTTTAAAAGAGGGAATGCGAGCATCACTTCATTTTTATGAAAAGGGTGGCAGCTTCAAAAAAGGTTGAACTTATGCTGTTGTGGCTGGCACCCAGGGCCAGGTAAGCTGGGCCAAAATAGCCTAAAACCTACCCCACTAATGATGTCACTCACAAAAAAACTGAAATCCAACACTCTCCAATTTTTCAAAAATGTAAGAAGACTTGTCGCATCTTGAGGGTTTCAACAGCTCTCTTGCTCAATCGCCTGGCAAGTTACGGAGTTGCAAAGCGGTATGAAAATAGTGGCTATTGCAGGATTTTAAAGTATGAGTATATCGTACACTAGCAGCCAAGGTCATTAACTTTTTCAGATAAATATGAAATAGAAGACTTTCAAAAATTGCAGATTTGGACTCATATTTTGTGACATCATGGATTTCGCACTCATAGAAATTTCAAACTCAGTGCCTGTGGTTATGACCTCATGAAAAAATGAAGTGTTTAATTGGTGGCTGGATTTACACAAAAGTTGTTTCTAAGGACATGCATACCATTTTCTGTTGCTGCTATTAAATGCTTTGTGCTTTTAGAACTGTCTGGCCAAGATATAGTGTTTGTATAGTTGATTTGTTAATTGTGCAGTCTCTTTACAGAACTTGTTCTCTGGATTGGCTGAAAGCTCTACTTTCCCATGATGGATCATATGAAAACTTTTGCATGAAAATGCAGTCAGTCAATTCATCTCTACTATGTGGATGTGTATGGACTGCAAAATTTGTTGCCTACAGATGCAGGACCTGTGCTACATCTCCATGCATGTCATTATGTGCAGGTGTGCTTCATGAATGCCCAATTACATTAACGGCTTGTAAGAGATGTAGCAGTTGCAGTTTGTTATTATGAGTATACCAATGTTGCATGGCTGCAGTTGTTTTTAAGTGTTGGCATGTGGGCGTGAAAAAGGTTGACACCTTGTCACCTTGAATCAAAAGGGTTTCAATAAACTGATGCTCCCTCCTTTTTTCACTATATAAGACATTTTGGTAAATTTTGCATTAGGATTAAAGCTCACCTCAACAGTATTCACTAGTCTATATTTTCAGACATTATGACTGAGTTGACTTCATATTTTTTGGTAATTTAAATAAATTCAGTCCGACCGAAATCACTGAAAAAACTAGATTTCTCCCATTTGTCACAAATTTATACCTGTTATAAGTAATGAAGCTGGTTGCTCCAACTAATGTTACCTCTGATTCAGTTTAACAGGTCATTCCAATATGTCAGAACTCCTCATGAAAATGAATTCAATTAGGTCAGACAGGGATCACGTACCTTCTAATTTTTAAATGTTGGTGTCTTGATGTGTTTCAGAACTTCTTAGATTGATACACGTTTTTATTTCAGAAATATTTCCCTGTCACGTCAAAGTTTTTGCCCATGTATTTTTATCAGTGAAATACCATTTTTGTGGTGTATGGCTTTTGATAGAGTGATCCACAATGATTTGGTGATGGTTTTTTAATTGCCAGAGAATTTGGTGAAATCATTGGCTTGCTTTGACGTAAATTAGTTATTACTGCAAGTTAACCAGAAGTGATTGAGATGTCGAACCTAAAGTACTTCTCTCCCTGGGGTGTTTGTTCTACAAGGCTGAGGATATATTAGTCCCTGTTGTTAACAAGTTGGTTGAGATTGACTAAAGATATCAGTTTACTGAGTTTTATTAAGCTGTTCTTAAGTGCTTGTTAAGGCATTGACTACTGGAAATGTTCAGAGGTTATACATTTGATTTTGATCCTCTTTATTGAACAGAGTTAAATGTTGAAGAGTCTTGATTTTTGGGTGTGGGATAACAGAGAACCAAGGTTTAATTGTCTTGGTTTTGAATGTATGTAAAGAGGAACATCATATGGAATCTGTTTCCTTTTGTTATTTGGTCATGGTTGCAATTCGTAATGAGCACTTCTTCATCTCATGTCCAGTTCAGCTGGCCAAGTTAACAGTGTTAGCTGACGTTTGCTTGACTAACCAGTTACATTGTTCGTGAGTAGTAACTGCATTTTTTTGTTTTATAAGCTTGTTTTGAACATGGAAATCATTCTGGTCATGATTACAATATATTTCGGAGTGAAGCAGGTGGTGCTTGTGATTGCGGTGATTCAAGTGTCATGAAAAAATCTGGTTTTTGTATCCACCATGGTCCAAACAGGATTCCACCTCAGCAACTGCCATCTGGATATCTTGATGTAGCAAAAGTAAGCTATAAAGTTCCTAATTACATTGTGTCACAAATTTTACACACCTAAGAAATTAATTACCTCTTAATACTGCACCTTTCAATTGGTAATGAATATGCTGAATGAGCGTTCCATGATGTTGCTCAGATAAAACAAGTGTCGTTTTTTCTGCGTAGCTTGAAGCTGTTTTTTCTTTCGCTGAGACATTTTGGTCATTTTTGCTGAGACATTTCGGTCACTGAAACGTTTCTATCATTTGTCTCACAGTTGTATTAAAACTCACCGTACAGTGTTTTTCAGCCTATGTTTTTAGGCATTCTGACCAAAATGACTTGATTTTTTTCAGTCATTTCAAAATCACTTCGGTCTATGACCAAAAAAACAGGCTTTAGGCAATTGTTTTATTAGTGAGTTATGGAGTCTGCCTCTAAAAACCTCTCGCCCCTGACTAATGACATATGGTTCATCAAACTATTTCATCTTATGAAAGTGAGTTGAGTGCAGAATTCGCTATTCAGAAACCCAGCATGTTTTGGCTTCATTCATGTATGCATGCATGCATGCATGCATGCTGAAGCCCAGTAAAACAGGAAAAATTGAAACTACTTTTGGGCATGACAAAAAATCGTGAAAAATAATATTAATGCAAAGCTATTTGCTGAAATGCTGTGTAGACTGAGTTCTTATTCAGGATCGCAGAAGTCCATATAGTGCTCCTTAGAGCAGTACTTGTCAACCTTAAAGTAGTAGACCCTGTTTTCGTTTAAAAAAATCTGTACACTCCAATAATGATATGAGCGTATCAGAATCCTTAAACTTTTTTCTATTTAAAGTTTAGGTTTGTCTCTACAATGTAATACCCACAATACACGAAGTGTTGATAAAGCGCAATAGAAATGAACACAAACATCTCATTTAATGCTGAGTCTGAGTTTCATACAACAGTTGTGAAAAACAAAATTTTAACTTCGTTTCCAGCGCATCAGTGGCCTTGATGGAGTATCTCTTTCGATTTAATCTCAACAAGGATAGAAAACCCTTGCTCGCAAAGGCATGTCATTGACGGGCAAAAAGAATGGAAGGCTACGCGACTTTTCGGTCTGGCTGTTTCGGTCTGGCCGTTTCAGTCTGAGCCGTTTCGGTCACGGGACATTTCGGTCAGATTATGAAAGCTTGCAGAAATCTTACATGTTAACTTTTAATTGCATACGTACTTAAATATACGAAATGTTTTATTTAAAATAAAACTACACATGATCCAAGATCCAACAGTTAATCAGCATCAACGTATAATTTTCATTATCATCAGCAAGCAAATTAAATCATTATCGACATTTTGCAATTAAATACAAATACTTCAAACTCGTAATTACAATTCAGATTTAATCGCAATAATGACTCCTCAAAAGGGAGTTGGCATAACACCAGCTAGCTAGCGTGACACTTCGCCTGCCTTTATAATCATTTCAGTAAACAAATGTAACCAGTTGTTTATGTACAGAGTTGTTGTGACCGAAATGTCACGTGACCGAAACGGCCAGACCGAAAAGTCTTGTTCCGAGAATGGAAATATATTTGAAATTGAGATTTGGGTGTTCCGAAATGTTCTCTTCTCTAATATCACTTCTATCCTAGGGTAGTCCAGCACCTGCTTGGTACGTTTGATAGCTTGTTATTTGTTACGAAACAGTTACCAAGACAAAAACATGTTGTTACGATTGCTTACAAACAAGTCAAGCCATATTAAAATGCAGTATATAATATGTGAAAGCACCTGGGGTACACCCCATGACCGTAGTGCACACCTAGAAAATTCCGATGAGGCTGCGATAGCTCAGTGGTAAAGTGACGGCCTTTCAACTGGAAGGTTTTATGTTCAATGCACGGCAACTGAGTCAATCGCTTTTGCGCTGCTTGGGCAAGAGCGTTCACCTCAGCCGCCTCGGCAGAAAGCAAATATGAGGCTTCCCAGTAAACCCAGCTAAGCTTGCCGTCAACTACCGTCACCAAAAATTCTGATTTATCCGTTTTGGAGAACATACCAAACATGTCAGAAAAAATCGCTGCTGAAGCTACCCAGGTTTGATTTTGAATGAATGACTATCGCGTCTAAACGTAATACAACAATTTTTTGGCTTACTTACTTTCAAAGTGCATTAATACAATGCAAAGTGTTAAGTGTTGTAAAGAGTTTTTGGTGATGCTATTATGCACCAAATTTTTTTTTTATTAGCTACACTAAATAAAATCACAATACTGATGAAATTTTTCTCTTGAGAGTTGTGTTCAATTTTTTACTAAGAAGCAGCAGACAGCAGTTATCAGTTAGGTACTCCGCCAGTGTAACATATTTCATGACGAGGTGGATAAGGCTGTGTTGTAACTTAGTTGCTAAACCAATGTGTGAAGTTCAACAAACCATGTGTGAAGTTCAACAACGGGTGGTTTGCAATAATTATATGCCTAGTCATTTAAGGTTGCATACAAATGTACTCACTTTTATGTCAATCCTGTTGTTGCACCACACCCAGGAAACCAGCTTACTCCATGTATTTGTCGCAGGTTTTCCTCGATCGCATCCTTTTGTTTCTTGTTCACATACTGCGAGAGTGTTCTCCGAACGAAGTGGCCGTTATTCCGAAATTACCCGAAGAAACGGATGCGTTTTTTCAATTCGTTGTTGAACTGGCTAAATTGGGTTAGTTATCCCTGTTAGTGTTACCACGCAAATAGTTTACGTGAATTCTAGAGAATTTTTCATTGCCACCCGAACGCTTTCTTTCCTGGTGTTACTGCTGCGGTTAATTCGACTGGTGATTCTCGTGCAGTCATCTTGCCTTGGCGTTCAATAAGCGTGGCAACTTGCAGTGCGGCTGTGTCGAGCGGTTCCATTGCACAAAAGGCATTGGACATTGACCAAAAAGCCGTGTAATTCAAGGTTAAGTGACTGATTTAAAACCGTGAAAAGATCGTTTTTTTTTCCATACTCAATAATCGGGGTTCAAGAAAAAATTCAAAAAGTTTTGAAGAACGACAGTAGTGTAGGAAGTTTGGTTTTGATGAGGCATGAGATAATTATGTCATTCAATTGTTATAAACCAATTGCCGAAACCTTGTAATTATCTCTGACTATCATGATTTTTACCATGCGCTGACATGGAAACTTGTTTCAAGAATCAATTTTCAACCGCCCTCACATTAAACATATCTTGCTCTCCGTTGATCCGTGCAGCACCTGCATTCAACAAACTTACACAAACAACAAACTTACAAGGTATTGAAAAAGTATGGAAAATAATTTTTAAAAATGTGTGGGAACCCTGGTATTAATAAATGCCAGCCTATCTTCAACAATGGAGACAATACTGCTTCCTATTTACTGTTGTGTGCATTGCATATCTGTCTGGATATGCGAGTTGAGACATTTTTCTCAGCGGGCAAGAAACCCTCGTTGTAGAAGGTTTGAACAAGTTAAAAAAAAACTCCAGGTGATTTTAGTTTTGTTAAAGCTCAACTAGAATTTGAACTGTTTTTATAAAAATGTGCACTTTTCTTCAATGCCACTCACATGGCAGCACGTCTTGTCAACTTTCAGAACACTTTCAATAGTCGACTGAAACCACGCGTTGGGGAAAGCATTACTTAAAAGTACAACTTTTAAATTCAAAGCAAACATTTGGTAATGCCAACCAGCAGGTGTTGTGATTAGCAACCTCTAATCTTGCGTTTGTCTTAAACTGTATGATGGCAATTTGTGCAGTGACGTATGCCATCAATAGCAGGCTTGTGAGTACAGACAAAATCAGATAATTGCGTACCTGTTATATTTAAAATTTGTATGCAAGAAAAGGATAATGCATATTTGCGCATTATCATTTTACTGCGTATAAATTTTAAATCCTGGACCAAATCCTATTTGACCTTAGTAAAAAATCGGTTAATTTAAAAAAATTTTTTGTGCAGGCCTGAATTAAGCGAAGGAAGGTAGCAACTGCGACACGAGGTCATGAAAAAGCGAAGGAAGGTAGCAACTGGGACAAAAATCCTATTTGACCTTAAGTAAAAAATCGGTTAATCGCGTGCAGCTTAATAGAATAAATCGGATTATTCCATAACATTTTTTGTCCCAGTTGCTACCTTCTTTCGCTTAGTTCAAGCCTGAACAACAAAACGGCCCGCGGGCCGCGAAAGCTTTTCTTGCGGCCCGCGAGAGCTTTCTAAACTGTAGAAAATGTTGGAAAAGCTCGACCTCCCGAGCAATTGTCGTTCCAGAATGTCTCCCATGCTACAACGAAATCTCTACATCGAAATGAAATAGACTTTTGCGGCCCGCGGCGAATTTATGTTGATAATCTGGCCCTTCCAGCTTTCTGAGTTGCGCAGGCCTGTCTTTATTGCATAGTTTCTAAAGAAAATATTCGCTATATAAAAGAAATGAATCACGTGACAATCTGCAAAAGTCAAAAACAAAAAAATTTGTAGGCGGTGAGGCGGCAGCTCAATCTCCTGTCAAATTCGTAGCTGGACTTCTCGCTGCGGAAGAATAGACAGAAAAAGCGGTCACTGAAGCGTCATTACTAGTGAGATTTAAATGCAAGCGTAATTAAAGTCAGGAAAACGAAGAAGTTACAGTTTGATATAAGATCACTATTGATTTAAGCAGGTAAAGATTCTCAACAGATCCGATCGGTCCGGTGTTAAACTCAGCGCCTTGCCTGGCTCTCCAGACTAAGCGATAACAAATAACCTTCTTATATCGAATAGAGCGCTATTTGTAACACATGTGATACTGATCACACTTACCTAGTTTACACTGCATTGTTATCGGATTCGCGTTGGATTGGGAATCCGACAAATCATTCAGGCGCGACAGTGAGTGTCTCGCCGAGCTGCTTGAGCGCGCATTTTTTCAACCATATCCGATTCAAGGAATCCAACTAGCAGAGGTAGGTTGGGAATCCGATAAGGGATTGAGCGGAAAAGAGGTTGGGTGGTTTGTATTACGTCTTGGGCAATGTTTTCTGTACTTGTTTGATGCTAAAACCACTACCATGGAACAGATTAGCCTATTCAAGCTAATCTGCAGCAAAAATGACGGATTAATTTATTTAATAGTTTTGTCTGTAGGCTAACCACACATACAGGCAGCTAAATCGAATCGGTTAAGCAAACTGAAAGATTATTCGATAGGTTTTCATTACAGCTTGCTATAGTAGAGTGATTCAACCTCTGCAAAATACGTAATATTGGAAGTGGATGACTTCAGTGTACACTTTGAACTTTGTATCCCAATTACGTGGCTATGATTTCCTCAGTTCATAATGCAACTTATGGAGTAGCATAAAATGTGTCATAAAATTTTATGAAATAGGTTACAGTTGCGATTTGGTGAATTGCAGTAGCCTACCTACTACTGTTCATAGATTACGACTTACAAAGTGTTGTGAATCCTCATATTTGACACTCTGTTGTATTGTGCTGCAGAGAATAGACTGGTGAACGATCCTGACTGAAATCAACCAAGTGGCTTTGCAATGTAAAAACAAACTCCCATTTCCTGCCCTGTAGAAGCTGTTCAAATTACACTGAAGTCAGTTGAAGAGTGCAATCACGATGCGACGCGATTTTCATGACCTCGTCGCCCAGCAGTTCTTTACGGTTTTCACTGACTTTTATTTTTCGGACTACACTAAATAAAATTACATCTCGGCGATTCCAACTGAATCTACGAAAAGCACGTTTCTCTCATAGAATCAGCTTTCACCGTTTCATTTTCACCTATTCACTAGCTTTCGCAATATCATAGGCCAAGTGCACAGAGGAAATCTTCGAATTCCTTGCAGTGTAAAAACGCCCCAACAGCGAGTTCGCAAGTGCGTTCACGAAGGTAAGCCAAGGGCGACGAATCGCTCACGCGTCAGTCCGATGCGAATCACATAACAGCGCGGTCTAAAGTGGGTATTTCCACAGGGCAGTTGTGACTAATTAGGCAAAAGCCCCAGAAAAATCTTACAATCTCTTTCAATTCATGTCGAGCGAACCTGTAAAGCGAAAAGATTTGTCTTTGAAGTATGAAGCACATGTAAACAAAGAGCTAGAAAGAAAGACATCGCAGAAAAATTTTGCAGCTAAATGTAGGGTATCGCAATCACAAGTTTCGTGAATACGCATGACGAAGGAAAATATCTCAAAACATCATCGCAACAACATCAATCCATCATGGAAACGCCCAGGGAAAGTTGCAGTGTTATTTCAGACGATCATAATGCGCTTTGCGTCCGAGTACACCGATACACATTCCCAGCTACAGCGTCTGTTCACAATCAACCTCGTTTCTGGAACTAATCGCTTAAACCAGGGGTGGGCAATTAGCGGCGTGTGGGCCAAATGTGGCCCACCACGTCGTTTTCAGTGGCCCGCGGAAGCACTCAGAAAAGATCTTCAAACCTACATTCCTCCAACTTATGCTGATATTTCTTCCAACATTTCACAGCAAATGTTAGCGTTGAAGCTATTTGAAGCAAGACTTGCTACTATTACCACGGACTTGCTTCTGTTTCCATTGGAAGGTGTGGCCCTCCACTAAAAGCGACCATCTCAAAGTGGCCCCAGAGACATATTAATTGCCCACCCCAGGCTTAAACGCATATATCGAACAATCGCATAAAAATGTCTGGCTAATTCCATATGCGATTAACCGACACTGTCAGTCGAAAAGAATCCTTTCCCAGCAAAGAATCAGGCACTAAGATCTTACAGAGTATATATTTCGCGTACGAATTAGGCATCATCAGCTGTTATCCAAATGCGATTAACCGATTTCGTCTTTTCAACTTCCTGCAGGTTCAGCTATTCGTAGCCATTTTGCTGATCAGCTTCTTGATGAAACGCTGTACCACGACGTTAACAAGTGCCGCGGATACAAATGCATCGAAGAAAGCGATGGTCCGTTGTTCGCTTACCATCGCGCTTCTGTCGAGGCATTTCAAAATTCTGTAGAGGTGTGTACCCGGAAGGTCATCAACAACGCATGCTATTGCTGCAACGACAATGCTCTTGCGCAGTTTCCCCACCATGTCATGCCTGGAGTGGTTGCGACTCGAGCAAGCGGTTTTGCTTCGGTGGGATGCCAATTGCATATATGTTTGCTTATGATTGCAGCCAGTGTTCCTTCTAAGGTGCGCAACTGCGCAGTACCACCAGAGCGTTTGCGCAGTGAAATCTTATCCTTGCGCACTTGCAAGATTCCGGATTTGATACCCCATAGCCCTTGCAACGCTTGAAACGTTTCACTGATTGTGTGTCTACATGGTTGTGAAATTGTATGCGCACTAAAACAAACATTTGCTCAGTGTAAAATTTTCTGAGGGAACACTGACTGCAGCCGACGCGACTGAATCCATAACCAAATGCTACATTGTGCTGGGCAAAATTGCCCCTCGAAGAAAACCGGCTAAATCTTAAACTTCAACTGAAAACATGGCTTTGCAAATTTAGGCCTTGGCTTGAATTAGTTCAGGGTGTTGGAGCATAGAGCAATTTTTTCATCAGTTCCAACATCAGACTTCCTGACGGAGAAACAGGCTCAAGGTCACAGCGTTTGGGATGCTTTCACTGGTTTAGCCAGAACGACGTTTTTCACACCAATCATCAAGCCATTAACAGCCGCTTCAAACTACTGTATTGTTTAAAGCCCGGATGATGGCAGAGAAAAACTTTCTGAAAAACGGGAGCCGACCTCAGTGCTTGAAAAATTCTAGGATAGCAGGTTGTTACTTTACCCGAAAAACGTCGAATTATTTGGTTAAACTGTTTTAGTTTGTGTGGTTTATGTAACCTGCTCACGTTCGTACTAGTCCGCTATTCAACAATAACAACAGTCCGTATTCTGTCAGTTGCTGAATTGATGTACATATGAACTATTTGCACAAGTTGTCGAAAAAAATCGTTACGCTTGTGTGGTACAAATAAGCTAGAAAGAAAATGGAATTTTGGTTTTATGTAACACTCCTATTGTTGATTGATGCAGTCAACCAGGAAGCCCCTTATTCCCGAAGAAATCGTAACTGTTGGACAGTTCAAGCGAAGCTTTGAATACAAAAACTACCTAGACGAAATAATGTTTTGGATTGTGAAGTAAGTTACGTTGTTGTGCATTTCTGATTCTCATGTTGAGTTGCAAGTGAGCATTAAGCTAACAGCATCAGAGTTTAGTTGTATAGTACAAAGCAAAAGCTGTTTAATTGTTGATTAACTTGTCACCGTTGGTATATAAATCATCCCCTTTACTCAAGTCTCACAACCGCGTGCAGATATCTGTCTTAATCGTCAAGACTCTATTGACCTTGCTTGGAAATCGGTTGAAGTCGAATCGAAATAGTCGTTTTATGTGAAAAGAACTGCAGTGCGATGATGACGACTTGCCCATTGCTTTTGTATGCAATATCTTACGTGACTGAGAGAAGGCGCTGATGGTTCGATGCAATGGAGCAAACTTGTATCACAAACAAGTTCTTTTCAAACACTTGTGCTGTGTGGCAAGCGTTGACATATGTGCTTGAGGTTGATGTTGCTTATTTAGCAGTACATTGCAACGTGTTTTTTGGGCTTATGTTGGCAAATCGGCTGTTTTGGTTTGCAGGTACGAATTTCCGGAACCGTTAGTGTTTTTCGTTCTCAACCTTTTGCCGGATGTCAGGTTGAAACGGGAGTTCTCCAAGACTTTCACTCGACATTACACGAGGATTGCTGCTTTGCTGTGTGACAGCGCTGGAGTGGAGCAACTTTCAAACAGGTGAAGCGACCACAGCATCTTTCCTTAATTGCCTGCCTGGCCCTTTCTTCACTTAGCTTTTCAGATGTCTTTAGATTTCAACGCTTGTTGTTTATCACGTTACAGACATCTATTTTTAAAAATAACTGAACATGATTGTCAACTTCTTTTCATGACATTATTTGCACACATCAGTCAGTTCAGCAAACAATCTTCTGTTAAATTTAACCGTCAGTTAGCCGGGCTCCCGTTTAAATTTTAGCTTGGTATGGGTATGGTAAAATGTAAATTTGTCGTCGCAATTTGGAGATATATTGTTGAATTTATAATATGGCTATCGTTCGCTTGTGACATTATTCATTCGCTGAAAATTTGAAAAAGTTTTGTGTAAACACTAGGGAACTTCGCTTTACACTTCTTGTTTCTACAAATTTTGTTTCACTGCAGCGGTTTGATTTGCGTTGATGAATGCGCAATCTCCAGTTTTCTCTTGCTGTCGCTGTGCTCCGTCCGTTCACTCGACTCTGACTTAAAACGGAACTTGTAGCTGAGCCGACAAAACAGCACTTTTCTCATTTCAAAGCTCTTTCAGATGTGCGAAGAAAGCCCATCTTAGTAGAATTGCGTTTGTTGGGATCCCCCTCTTGATATAACGTCCAAAGTAAACGAAGTAAGACATTTCGTAAGTGTGTTTCACTGTACCGATGATGGGAGCAGCGTTGCCGAAACGTTCACGAGATCCCTCTTCATTGTTGCCACCACACATTTGCAAAATTTCATACATCAAGTTCATTTGCCGTGGTGGTATGATTGTTTGTGGAATAGATTTGAATACTGTATAATGAGTCGAGTCGTTGTTATCAGCGAGACCTCCGGTCTCACTCAGCATTTGCTGAAGCAAATAAATTTTTGGATTGACGGACTCTAGTTCAGGGATTCCCTGAACTAGAACCCGTCAATCGTTTTGTGTCTTTGGGTGAGTTTGGCAGGCCAGGTTTTCTTTCGTATCCGTAATCACACAAATCACATAAAAACGTCTTGATAAAAATGTTGCATTCAACATGAGTACCAAACAACATCGCATGTGACATACCTTACTAAATTTAGCAGTATGTCACATATCACACGCACATTATTCCAAACTTTGAAAGAGCAAAACTGTCCTTATTATTTATATATATTTTTATTTATACCAAGCCAGCATGGTGCGGTCAAGTTGACGATTGTGAGCATTTTCTCATCAGAAAAACTAAACCCACGCTGCACGTGACCCACGCATTTTATAACCGAACCCCCAGCAGCATATTAACTCCTGGCCACGACCCCCTGGGGAGAATGAACTGCGAGAACCTGCAGTCCGCGCAAAAGTCGTCGCCTACTACGCCAGGCCACTGCCTGTTAACGTCGGAAAATCAGCCGTCGTGTCATTATTCAATGAATATCTATCGGAGTTGTGCCTGGAGGTTTTGCTTGAAGTAAGAACTTATGCGTGAAACATTTTGAAACTGATTGCTTGCACAGTATTTGCCTGCAGCTGCCAGAAACTCCGCGCGCACAATGGCTATTCAGTGCGTGACAATGAAACAACCGCATGTAACATTTCAGGAACAAAAAGTGTAAGACAACTGTTTGTGACCACTTATGAAGACTCGTATGTGGTCTAGGTCGCAAGTAATGTCACTGATTTTATCGCTGAAGTCGCAAGCAACTTTGCTGAACTAGCGATTTACGCTGCGGACCGGACAATATTGCTTTGCGGGTTGCAGGATGTCGATCCCTGTTTAAACTCATGAATGTTCGCCAGGGGTTTTCCCGCATTCACGTGCGTAAAATCAACAAAAGTTGTAAAAACCCAAAGTTCATTTTTCTAGATCACGCTTTAATACACAAATAGAATGCTTGTGTTAGAGTTAAAAACGCTTCAAATTATATTTTTTTCCACTTCGAAAAATGTTATCCGAAACTCAGAAAGCTTGGGAACTTTGTTAACAAAATTACACCACTTGTCTGAGGATTGTTCTTGATGTTTTTTGTAATGCCGACCCGAGTGGCGAGTTCTCAGCGTACAGGTTGTGAGACTAAAAAGCTATCGCACCTCCCGCCACCTTGTTTCAAGCATGCTGTGCTTACTTTGTTGCAGGATTGTTCATATATCTGTTCAGCTTTTCAGCAACGAGGAAATCACGTACATGCTAACTAGCGAAGAGAACCTATTAGAGGTATGGTTCGATACTGTATCCTTGTGTGTAACTTGCGATCTATCTTCAAAAATGATGAACATGTGATGTTTTCTGACAGTGGTTATTGAGACGAATTGTCTTAGCGTGGCGCCTACATTTTCGTAAACACATGTGTGGGCAAATGCATTTGCTTGGTCTCGGTGTTCTCTGCACTTGTGTCTATTACACACTGTCCGCCAACTTGTCTGCTTTCTTGATGGCCAACGAGTAGGTCTGCTTGAATGGAGCCGCAGCATAAAATGCACCTAGCTCCTTCTGTTGCAACGATTTGGTCACCTCTTTGTTTGCTTAGTTCACACAGGCATGTAGGGAAATGAACACGGAAGACTTGCAGATGTGTTTGAAGATGAGCTGTTATAGCATCGTGGTGGCTTGTAATCAATGCAGAGCTGTGGAAGTACGAGTTAGTGAAATAGACGTCATTCCCAAAACTCAATCTCTCGCACCGCATTTGTGCAGTGCTCGTCAGCTGACCAGAACGGTGCGAGATCACATTTTAAAACAGAAACAATTTCTATTCGAGTCCGACATTTTGTAAGTTGTTGGGCTCCTACTCCCTTCCACGCTCCATAAAGCCCACGTAGTGACTCCGTGCGAAACATTTTTTTGAAAAACTTGTCGCTGTTTTGGTTTAGCCAAAACCTTATGAAATTAAAAACCAAAGCCATATGCAATAAAACAGCGTTTATATCCAATCGAAATTTCAAAATCAAAGTATAATTTAAAATTATTAAAACTTTCTGTATTAGTGTAATGACCAGCTTTAATTAGGTGCAAGCCGCCTTTTATAACTTGCTTTGTGCAGGAATGGGTGTTGAACGTACCACCCTATTGGTCCCAAAACTGGCGCCCCACATTCCATTTGTGTCGTCCCAGCAATTGCGCCGTACTTCGTAGTGCAATTTTTTCTTACGTCACACTCCCAGCAAGTTCAGGTTGGCGCTGAAAGGTGAAATACTCTACAAATCCAGTGAAAAACAGCAGGCCCAGGGCTACCAGTCAAAAAAACTGTTGTTGATTTTGTTGATGTATTTCTAACGGAATGTTGATGTACTCGAGCGAGGGATACCTCACAGACCTACTGACCCGGCGTTTTCTACTTGATATGTACAACTCTAAAGTGCATTAGCTAATCGCAAATCATTATCTTGCATCGAATGGAGCTATGGAGCTCTTCTGATTACCAAGAACGCTGAAAAGCACACAGTAAGCGCGATGTTTCGAGCGCCATGGTCTCCGCCGGGTAGTACACACGACAAAATCAACTTAAATATTAGAAGCAACGTAAAGTCTGCTAGCGGCACGTACTTTCTTTCATCATGTTGTCACTAACCGCGAGGCCATCTTAACCTCATGTTACGGTCACACTAGATATTGACATAACAATTTGAAAGAGGTGTTGCGGTCATTTCACCAATGGCAAACAATCTTTCAATTTTGATCATATGCTGTGGCGCAGACTAGCGGCTAATGCCCAGAAAAAATTTCACACTGAATGTCTTCTATAAAGGGGTTGGGCTAAAGCATATTATTGACAAACAAATTTAGTTTTCACTAAACAACACCTGGATATTTATATCGAACATGATCGTAACAGAAATATTTCAGTACATACATGCTCAACACTGCATTAAGGAATACCGAGGCTTTTCCAGGTGCGTGCTCTAGTGCTGGTTAAATTATTCATGGCCATATGCGGCCGCGAGAAACTTTTCAAGGTCTGGAATCGCAGGCACTTTGGTGGTTACTTCTTGACAAGAGCAACAAAAATAGTCGCTGATGTACTTTACGTAATAACCGAGTTTAAACTCATTACCGAAGCTTGCCGGGTGACCTGTGCTGTGCAGCAGTCTGCCGGAAAAGGAATTGATTTTTGCTGAACTGAGGTAGCGCTTCTAATGCCCCAGATCTGCAACGCAACTTTACCCATAAAGCACTCCCGATGTTTCAAATGCTCAGTCGGCTTTTTTTCAACCACTGACAAAAGGAAAAAATGCATCCTAGTATTTGGTATACAACTTTATGATGACAGACAATTTTATACGGTTCACATCGCCATTCACTGAAGAGTATATTCCGTAACTAGCAAAAGTGCCTTGATCTATAATTTGATGAACAACCTGTTTATTACAAGCCCAAAGCTAACAATCATGCTGCCACAACCATTTCTCGAAGTCCCCAACTCATGATGGTCACAGACGCTTAACAAACAAACGTCTCAAAACCTTTCAGCCTTGATTTTTTGCGTAAGTTTGACCGGCTGACTCAGGTTTTTAAAAATTAGGCTTCGACTTCGAAAAATCTGAAGGCTTGGCCAAAATCGACCCAGCTCCATGGCCATCTCTGTTGATCTGTACACAAATCATAGACCAGGGATTTATACATAGTTCAGCAATTGTCTGACGATCTCGTAAAGCTCTGGCAAAATTGAAAATGCTTGACATTTTGAAGTTGCTCACTGTTCTGTTAAAAAGTCCGTGTCGTGCATGAACGCTTTTCCCCTGAATCGAAAATTCAGATCCCGATTTGTTTTTGCACGTTAGCTTGGATGCAATGGAAGTTTTCCACTTTTTAATGATCAACTGTTATAAAGCTTCACGGTTTGATACTAAACCCTCACAACGTTGTTAATGCCGTTATGTTTTATTTCATTAACTTACCAGTTCACTTGGTTACTTCGTTGCCTCGCCTATATCTGTACTTTGCACGAGACACGCCGACAATTCTCAACTCAGACAATCCGTGTGTGATGCAGGCAACGGTTGCTCCTGCTTGAGCAGTATGATTCGCATTCCTTGCAGGTGTTCATGATTTCCGTGCACAACATCGTTTACCCGAACCTCGAACAGTCAAGAACTGGAGAGGGCGACTTTCATCAGTGCTTGCACATTTGCCGCGATGACCTGAGGGGTAACGCGTACTGGCCTATTGTCAGTGACTTTGTAAATGTTCTGAGTCACGATCGGTGCGTGCGAGCTTTCCTCGGCAATCCCGACCTAATCAGGTACAACCTGTTGGCTTGGCTGTTTTCTTAATAGCTGTCAATTATTCCGGAGTTTTCTGCGTTTTATTTGTATTTGCTGATTTTTTTTATGTATGTGTAGTTGCTGGATAAAGAGCGACATGAACATCTTTACCCTTTGATGTTAAATTAAAGGAGCGTATTCCTGTGGATAAAGGTGCACCTAAGAAATATGCGTTTTTACTTTTGTGTGCTACGTGCTCAATCAGGAGTTGCCAACCTTTCTCTGACCATGTACGCTTCCAGCATTTCGACCGATGAGCATGCACCCCTAAAGTTTCTAATGACAAAGCGGCTGAGTAAAATAACAAAAATCCAGTGAATTTTTAATGGAACTCATATATTTTAGAATATTTGGAAATAAATAATATATAAATACATTTCCCCTTCTATTCCTAACCTTAAATGTACCCCTTCAGATAGGCAAATTACCCCAGGTTGGGAAGCCCTTTGCTAAATGATGAACCCTTATACAAACTAATAGAATTTCTATAAATTGGAGACGTTTCTTTCGTCACCATAAAAGTTGCGGTTCTTTTTGTTTGTTTCGTATCGCGCTTTTCCACGACGTCAACAGAATCATTAATTGACTAAACACATTCTCAGTAGTGCTTCTTCCCGGAAACGCGTGTGACTGACTGTTTCAACCGGAACCAGCGGTTAGAGGCAAGATGTGTAAGGTTGAGGTCTCGAGCAAGCTGTTGTAGGAAATATAAACGATATATCTGTCGTTCATTATAAAGTGTCCTTTTCGTAAGGCTGATTTATCGTCTTCCTGGTGGCTGATCTATATACAGTACTCTGCGCTGTTTTTGGGAATGTGGAAACAGGTGATTGTGCTGCTCATTTGAGTTTTACCGAAACTTTTCTTTAATGCAGAGACGTTTTTTGTTTACAGTGTACACATTCCATGCTGGTCTCGTGTATAGAATCGTTTTACGTAGATATCAGCAAAGAATTTCTGTAACTGATTCAAAGTTATCTCAACTATGATTTCCTTTTCTTTCCACCGGCTATTTGTTATTATCCTTATCTTTCAAAAAAGTATGACTTTTACTAAAACGCTGAAATTGTTTCTTCGTAAATAGTGCCATTGCTAATGTTTAAAGTTTGTTCATTTTGGTTAATCAGACAAAAATAAAATGAACTTGATGTTTTCCAAATTTCACTTCGGACTGAAAACTTTCATCGAACGGGAGAACAAAATTGTCAGAATTTTCTCTTCATTCACAAAAGCTTTTAAAACCTGACGCTAATCTGGATTACGAGTATATCTAAGCCTCAGGTCATCATTTTAAGTTAGATTGTTTTTCTTAGTCCCCGACTTTTTTCTTTTGCATCATTATTTGCGCCAGAAAGGCGGATGATTCGTTTCAACCATGCTTGTTCAATTCAACAGTTGTTGGGTCCAGTTACTGGTCTGCTTCTGTGGGATGGACTTAATTATCCGCGAACTAACCGCCCACGTCGAGTTCGAACCGACTCAGCAGCTACTCGCTTTTTACAACGAGCGTGAATCGTGCGCCGCTCCTCTCTGGTGCATGCTCGACGGCTTACGAGTAAGGCTTTTATTGCGACCTACACCGAACCAACCTGACTTTTGTGTTCTTTCAGGCTTTGTTTCTGCTGTTTTTATCCACGTGTTTATGGGAACTTTTTTGCGTCCGGCAGCAAATATTCTTCAGGTGTTGCTTAGTATTCGTCGAGCCGGACTGTTTGCGCATGGTCGCTGTTTTTGTTTGCCGCGTTCAGTATTCACGTGGGCAGCTCTAGCTCGTCTGTGTGTGTGACGCAGCAATGATCGTGAACGGTTTTCGCGCACTTTCGTTTGCGTTCGAGGGCCCAACGTGCAAACTCAAAACCGATCTCTTGCAATGTGCAATCGATTGAAAAGCAACTTGTTCTTGAGCAATTTTTGCAAAGCCGAGCTCCAACAAGTCGCACATTACTGGTTACGAAAAGTGTCCTTTTTTCGATTGGTCGGACTAGCCGCAGCACTTTCAACAATTGAGAAAACCCACCATTTTTTCCCAACACTCCCAAACCGTCTTCAAAACTGCGCTTGATTCAAATTTTATTTGAAAGCACTGGCGACCTTAAATTTTGACAGTTTTTTAGTGATGCCCCAGACTGCTCCAGTCATGATTTTCCCGTCACGCTGCTTGCACCGAACCATGGCAGCCAGGCATCTTTCTACGGTATTTATGACATTGAAGAATTCTATAGCCTAATTGCCAGCTGAAACCTAAAAATTGTGACATGATTAATGTGTTGGGTTTTTAAAAAAGCACTTTTTATTCCCAACAGGCAAACTAGGTTACTTTGCTTTGCAGGATTCTTCCACTCGTCATTTGAGTCTGAGTGCGATCGAAATAATTTTAAACGGGCTTGTGGATTTGTTTGACGCTTTGGGATTTGAGGGCGACAACCTATCTCACGACCAAATAAGTTTTCATTACCCTTTGCATCGATACTTGGCGCATTTTATCACAAACGCGGTCAGGAATCAAGGTAATGACGGTAGTTACAGTTCTTCCGCTGTATTGATTTTTGATGCTGCTTATTGTTGTTTTGCAACTAAGATGTTTTTTGAACTAGAATTTCCTCGTTCAAGGTAGATCGTGATGCACCAGTTTTCGACGAGCATGTTTTGTATAGGATTGAGTTGAATGTTCGCTCATCTGACGAATTGTGAGATCTCACCTGTTATGAGGACTGTAGACGAACCTAACGGCGTCGCATGCCACAGTGTTTGTTTTCAATTTTTCGAGCAGAGCCTTAATTTTCAAATTGTCATCGTACAACGCAGCATGCTTATGGATTGCGTGTTGGAAAAGTCTGTTTTAACAGAATTTCTCTGCTGCGTGCATGTCGTTCAGAACAATTGTGGAATTTCTGCCTGTTGGATCAAATAGAGATGATCATGCTCTGATGCCTTTACATAGTATGCATGTGGTATTCCTTGTATCTGTCTGTCTTCATCCTCTTTTGCCAGTATGCCAAATGTAGTTTGTCCAGTATCGTTGCAACAATTGTAGTAGTTCCAGAAAAGGATTCACGCGAACTGCTTTCACTTTCGCTGGTCAACTGTCATTGTTTTATCAGGAGTTCGGATCGAAGACACCAATTTAAGCGCACAATTCGCCTACACTATTATGCAACACCCTTTGCAAGTAAGTTTTCTGTTGCTCAATCTCCGAACGACATCGCTTCAGTCTTAGGAGTTTTATCAATAGTACACCGAGTTTCATCTTCGCTGTCGCCATCGCCGTGAGGTGCGGGCTTGCCGATCTGCCATTTGGGATCGTCGACTAAAAACTGGTGGCTGTTATCGTTCAACGTTATTGGTTCATTCCGCGACCTATTATTCGCTTCAACTAAAGCCGTTTGAAACAAACCACACCAATCTTCAAGTTCTGGCATCGCCGCCTGCACATTTTCTGAAACACTTCTTTGAGGCTCATGAAGAGCACACGTGGAAACTACCGTCCTGGCCGCCGAAACAATACAATATAGTAGTACAGGGTGACCCAAAAAGATGTGTACCCATGAAAATTTCAATTGTGACTTTGATTAAAAAGCTATTTATTTCAAATTACAACCACACATTA
>JGI24159J19872_10001246_pt1 | contig 27402 bp, 18 predicted proteins | sample Ectturendosymbi4_FD_19872 | JGI IMG/M metagenome (IMG submission 19872)
ACTAAGTTCGTTTTGAATGACCTGTTTGAAGATATTAAACTTTTTCTGGAAAGGGCGAGCAGTAGTGATCAAATCAGGAGTAGCCTAGTATGTTTGTCTCCTTGAAGTTTTACATTCAAGTCGTTGAGGTGTTACACTCTAGGTCAGGTAAAAATTCAGCAGTTTCCCTTTCTCCATCATTTCCTAAAAAAGCTGAAAATGCCTTAGCTTTTCTTCACATTTTGTTGACTTCCTGCAAAAAAATAAAAATTTTTTCGTAAAGGGCCAGAATCTCTGTAAAACTCTTCCCATAATCAAGCATCTTTAATAATTGTGCACAAATAAATTTGTATGACTGTATTGTTTTCGGAAAGAAAACGTTTCATTGCTATATTCTAGCCTTGAATCCACTATTTTCACCAGGATAGACATTGCTGTTTTAACTCGTAATGTGCTGTTGTAAATCGTAAGCTGCTGGTTTTGATAGTCATGCTTTTCAGCAAGTTCATAGATGAGGTAGAGTCCAGGCTCTGTTGGAAGCGATAGGTGCGGAAGCGCTTGACGAAATAGCCGCTTCCACATCCCTGTCGTTCACTATAGTTGATGCAAGTACGGCAACTACATCAAACAGGTAATTTACATCATAAATAATTTCCTATCACGTCACAAGAAGAGGTATTTGTTTCGCTTTATTGATGGTAACAACTAACAATTGATAAAGTTAGTTTTCACTTTTTTTTGCATTGGCAAGTTATTTTCTCCTAAGTTGTACATTATTAATTTAGCTTGGTTAGGTTTTGAAATAGCGCTGCTCAAGGGGCTAATTCGCAACTGGGTCGCATCTGCCTAAATGCTTGCTGATATTAAAGGGCCCCATCTGGATTTTTTGGGGGGGCAACAGCCTTTCACACGGCTCTGCGCTAAATAAATGAAACAAAACAGAATGATACCCTGTGCGGTTTTCATCCTGCCCATAGCACTGCAGACAAAGATTTCACTCTCCAGCAAATTTTTGAGAAATCTTGGGAGTATGCCAGACGCGTTTGCACATGTTTTGTCGACCTCGAGAAAGCATACGATCGGGTTCCTCGTAAAAACCTTTCGGGATTGTTACGGGAGTAGGTTACGGTGTTGACGGCCGCCTGCCAAGTCACTGTATTCCTGCTCAAACGTTTGTGTCCGTGTCGAGAGAAATAACTCACCACCGTTGGCTGATGGTATTGGAATCCGACAAGGGTGTGTGCTGTCACCACTTCTCTTCAGTCTACATCAGAGGTGGCCAAACTAAGGCCCGCGGACCAGTTTCATCCGACCCGCCAAATACCTTCACATTTTTTTCAATTGCCACGTTTCCGACTGTGGACAGCAGTGCAACAGCATTAACTGCTGCCTGTCACGTAAATCACACTGTATCCGGCCCTCCAGTGGCCAGGCAGTCGCAAATTCGGCCTTCTGGTGAAAGAGTTTAGCCACCCCTGGTCTGGTTTACATGAAATCGACAGACAGTCACAGCCGAGTCGAGAAGGGTATCACGTTTGTAAGCTGCAGAATCAACCATTTTTTGCAGACGACTTGGTACTGCTATAGAATCTTCTCAATTTGGTCTTCAGCATGCACTCGATCGGTTTTCCGCTGCGTGTGACCGAGACAAAATGAAAATAAGCACTAAAAATACCTAATTATTATGTCCCTGTACAATCCAAACGCAGTGTATGCTGCAAGTGAGTGGAATGCACTGCAGCAGGTGGAGAAATTCAAGTGCATATACAGTAAGTGGTATTTACGAGTGACAGAAGGTAGCTAGGAGGCTGATGCATGGTTTACTAAACCTAACGCAGTTCTGCGTGAGCTTTATCGTTTTGTCGTCACAAAACGAGAGGTTACAAATACCGCAAAGCTGTCAGTTTTTAAATCGGTCTTTGTTCCGATCTTTAGCTATGATCTTGAATCTTGGGTAATGACCGAAATAATATTATCTCAGGGGCAAGCTGCAGAGATGGGATTTTTGAAGAGTCGCCCATGGTATGACACTTCGCGACAATGTGCGCAGCTGTGAAACTCGCAGAGCCTTGAATGTGGAACCACTTTTCTGCCGAACTGAGAAAGCACAGATATTTTGGTTCGACCATTTGTCCAGAATACCCCACAAAAGACTGGCGAGGCAAGGCCAGCTGGCTGAACCAACGGAAAAGCGGTTCAGAGGTCATCCAAGGCCTAGGTGGAGTGACTACATCTCCGACCTTGCTAGGTCTCGTCCTGGAGTGGAGCCAGCAGAACTATCTGAAATAGCTGTTGACCGTGAGGTATTCCAAGTCCTCCTAGGGCTGCTGCCCCCGCGACGCTCCCCAGAGGAAAAGCGGGCATGAAAATGAATAACAATTATGTTATTCAGTTCATTGGCCGGTTTTTAAGTGCTCGCCTAGCGAGTGAACAAGTTCCTTAGACGGCTAGAAACGATTAATACGAACGAAGAGACGGCTAGAAATGATTTGTCTGTTATTAATTCATTATATCTTTCTCAGGAAATAAAGATGCAATAGCTGTTTCTAGCAAGTTCAGGTCCGCCGTTATTGCGTCAGCGTTGTAATGGGGACCACGGGTTACCTTGAAAGCCTTCATGTGGCCCACGGAGCAATTTGAGTTTGAGACTCCTGCCCTAGAATCAGTGAAAATTATCATCGGGTCCCTAAAATCTGAGAAAATCTGGTCCCTACACGTCTATACCGGGTACCTAATATTTTCCTTAAAAAAAACTGTTTTTTTGTTATGTATAGAAGTCCAGCAAACTTTTAGTTTTCCTTTTTCCCTGCTGAGACATTATCAAATGCCTGAATGTTTCTATGTTAAAAACTGCTGTTTTTGAGCTCGTGCAACAGATCTATCATGCTACAGAAATTGGTAATGAAGCCAATTCGGTCAGCGATTGCGCTTATCAACATTAGCAGACAAAATAAAGACAATTGTTTCGGATAACGTAAACTATCGCGGAACACAATCGCAAACATGCGTAGTAGACGAAAGGTCTGCAAAAGTGGTGAGATGATTTCTGGACGCGGACGATCACCCAGATTCCCACCAAAACCTAATTATTACTTTTTGATCCATTTACAGCCTTCCTTGAAATTCGCATGCAAATTTATTCCGTGGTATTGGTATTAAGTCGACAAATTAACAAGCAAAATGTATGCGAAAACAATTAATCTCATTTGCAAAGGTAATAAAGTTTTTGTAAAATATCAAGCTCAAAGTTAACCCCAACCCCCCTTGCGTACGCTCTTGCATGTGTGGGTAGACTTAGAGTTGGGGCGCTGTTAAACATTTTGCTCCTCTCAGTGATATTCACAAATGTCTTTGTATTTAGCTAACTCATGCCACCACACATAGGTGCAGCGTGTTTTGCTTTAGGAAATTGTATATTTTGGATGCTACTCTTGAGCGCAGATATGAAAAATAGATGTGAAAGTAGACTTGTAATATATGTTGGCTATGTGTTTAGTCAAATATTTACCCGTGGCGCTTTCTGTTGGTTTGCCTGTGGAGATTGAAAATCCCAGCCATGCACGATTTCCACAACCCCTGTCACTGAACGCTTTTACGTCGAAAGCAGCAACAATCGCAATGATCGCGGGCATGACTCTAGTAATGATTTCGAAACTTTTATTGATCGTACTGGGAGAGCGTTCATATCGTCATGTTCAGCTTTCCGCAATTTGCTCAACGCTTTTCCATTTTCCCCTCGTGACAGTGGGAGAGGGGCCTCACAAGTGGATTAGCCTAGGGTAGGGGTGGTGAACCTACGGCCCGTGGGACAAGTGCGGATCGCGTGAACATTAGATATGTCCCGCATCAGAATTTTCGTTACCTAAGATAGAGCACAACATCGCGTCAAAACGAAGATCCATGATAAGCAGGTACTTAGATATAAGTCAAGAGAAGTCACTCTTCCTCATACTTAGATAAACGTAGAATTTTGGGATAAAGTTACTTGATTTTGCGGTCCGCCAGCGATAATGCACAATTCATGCAGCCCGTGATAGTAAATAGGTTCCTCACCCCTGGCCTAGGGCCTCCCACTGGCTAAATCCTGTTCTTAGGTCTCGTCGGCTAAGGTCTCTGTTTCGAAACTTTGAATACCCCATCGATATAAGTTTCCGTAATGCAACCTGCTGACTTTCTGTTGAAGGTTCTGGAAAGAAAAAAACAAAAAAGATGGGGGAAAATGCGACATAATTACAGCTCCAATGTGATGATGATCTTTTTGCGAGAAATTTTGGCGAATCTTACAAATATTTGGTTGTGGAGACTCAAACATTCACATCTCGATTTTTTAGACAGTCTCGGGCTGAAATTTAACCAAGTTTCAGAGGTTGCATTTCGACTATATCACTGGACATGGTGCCACACTTTTGTGTCAGTAAACACTTCTTCTTTTGAGCTGGTTGGTGAAACCACTGCTTGGCCGCACAAGATCTCGGGGCAGGTGTTGAGCAGCCATTCGATTATCTCATCGTCCAGAACCGTCAGCCCGTGCAGTCCATGGGGAGGTCGATGGATTGGGCATTTGAGGACAAGATGGTCGACGGTTTGTTCTTCTGCGCCACACTCACAATCCGCAGAGGAGGCCATACCCCATTTGTACAAGCAGGAGCGGGAACGTCCGACACCAGTGTGGAGGCGGTTAAGCCGGACCCAGGCTCTTCTTGGGAGGGTCATTCCGGCGGTTGTGTGCCAGTTTCGGGGATGAAAATGCGGTGTCTTGTGGGGCTGTCCGTCCACTCGCATTCCATTTGTAATCCGGCCACTTCGCAGCACGTATGTGTTGTTGTCAGATAAACCGATGAGTTGTTGTGCGGCGGGTACAAATGGGTGTCTCGATTTGAGGGGCCGTGCGTTTGCACTCCATGGGCGGGTGAGCGCTGAGTGGAGCAGATGTCCAGGCTCCGTGACACGGCGTGCTAGAGACAGTGTGCCTCCATTGCGACAAAGCTCAGCAGGTTGGATGCCTGCGGGGATTGGAAGGTTGTCCGCTGGTGTAGGACGCAGGCATCCAGTCACAATTCGCAGGGCGTCGTTGATGGCGGGGTCGATAAGGCGGGTATGAGCACTGCGGCACCAAATAGGCGCGCAGTACTCTTCGGTTGAGTGCACCAAGGCTAGGGTGACTATTCGCAGAGTTGTTGCTTCAGCACCCCAGTCGGACCCAGAAAGCCGCCTCAGGAGCTCGATGCATGATGTCAGCTTCTTGCGAAGTGACTCAAGGTGTTGGCGATACGTGAGCGACCTGCCCAACGTTACTCCGTGGTATTTGGGCTCGGAGCAGAAGGGCAGGATTTCGTTGTTGTGTTTGACTTTTAGCTCACGTTTAGCTTCCTTGTTGTCGAGGTGGAAGGCTGCCGACACCGTCTTTGTAGTGCTGAGCTTTAACTTCCCAAGTCTGGAGGTATTCACCTACAGTTGCCATGTCCTTGGTCAGCACCCTTTCAACTGCCTGCCAGTCTCCATCAGTATGCATGATTGCTACAACGTCAGCATATGCATATTTCTGGAGACGGTGGTTGGCAGGTCATAGATGTAGATGTTGAAGAGAAAGGGTGCCAGGACAGATCCCTGTGGGACGCCGTTCTTGAGGCGTCGTAACCTGCTTTTGCTGTTTCCGGTGGTGAGGATGAAGCTGCGATTGCTAACCATCTCCATGAACATGTGGACCATACGTCTATCAGGCAGCAATTGCAGCAGCTTGCGGGAGAGGCCGCGGTGCCATACAGTGTCGCAGGCTGCTGTGAGGTCGACAAACACAGCTCCGGCCTTCTTAGCCGAAAAGCTATCCTTGATGTCCTGTGTCAGCAGGGTGACCTGGTCTACGGTCGACCTCCCGCGTCGAAAGCCCACCTGCTCCCGAGGGAGCAGTGGGTCGATGATTGCGTCGACACGAGCGTAGATGAGTCTCTCGAAGATTTTAAAGGGAACACACAGCAGGGATATGGGACGGTAACTCTTTGGGTCCCCCAATGGCTTTTCTGGCTGAGGGATCGCAAATATCAGTGCTCTTCTCCAGATTTTTGGATTTTTGAGTTGGCGCATGCAAGAACTGAGGATGTCGTAAAACCAAGATCTGTAAGCACTGACATCCTCAAATCAGTCTGTGGAAGTGGGCAAACGTTATTTTGAGACTTTTTCTTTGCTAGTACAAGTACGTTGTGCTTAAGCTTTGATCTTGGGGTTTGGTTCCCGTTTTCGTGTAGCTCTGTTTTCACAAAACTCTGTGGCAACAGGTTTGTTGTAGCCGTTGCTTATTTGTTAAAATATAATAATAATCCCCCACAACTAAGAGGCGAGCTCGTCTCAGACGTGAAACAATCAAATCAACCCACTTCTGCGACTATTGCACATCACAAAACGATTGACTTCCCGCCTATTTCTGCAGCAGGGAGCCATCGCCTATAACCATACCAGGTTTGGGTTAAATTAGCGATCGTCTGCGCATGTGGATAGCTTATGATACACAACACACTGTCTTCTATGTGCTACGGCTTCTGCTAATAAAAAGAAGAGATGGGCGTTTCTGAACAGAAAAAATACAGAATTTATAAATATTTAAGAACATGTTCTCGTTGCACTTCATGAAGCACCCAACAAATACCAGCAACACAATAAAGACTACGCGATCCACAAAGCAATCTGAACAAATTTTGCATCGCGATTGCGGGCAAAAGTCGAGAAACACTTTCGTACAAGTAAAAACAATATTTAACTTATGCAACACCACAAGACTTTTTACTTCCTTAGTACAACATTAGAAAATCCAACGATTTAACTTTTCATAGGACATTTGTTGCGCATCCACAGATTTTAAAGAATAACACTTCAAAGTGCGTTCTGCTGTGTTTAAAATCAAACTGCGTATGCTGTTATGGACAATCTAAGCAGATAGAGAAACTCAGTGCCTGCGAAATAGCAAAGGTCGTTTGCAAGTCATACCGCAACACAATCTGAACTTCTAAGCAGAGCCGTGGATATCAAATTTTGTTTTCCCGAAGATCATACAAAGCACGTGTTGGCAAAATGTAAGCAAACCCCGCTGATTGGGCAACACTTGCTTCAAACAAGAGACAGCCGTTTGCAAAAACATAGGCACTCCAAACAGTCGGTGCTCAACAGACTAAATATTTCGATTGTTCACCCAAGCCGCAGGCAGAGTGCAAAGCAAACAACTGCCAAAATTCTGTCTTTCAAATATTTTGAGGAAACTGGTAAGTGTTTGTCGGAGTTTCAAAGCCTCTCCGTCTTCGTAACATAACACGCCGCTGGTTTAAAGGACATGAACTGTAGATCAAGTTACTGCGAATAAGAAGTCAGATCACAAGTTCCGTTTAAATTTTGTTTGTGATGACTTCCGTCCGAGCGCGTTGGGTCAAAGTCATGAAATAAGCATTTGATGCATACCTGAACTGTGAACAGAACTGTCGAAGATCAATGATTCAGACAAATTCAGCCAAAACACCGCACGGTCTGCTTCTTACCCCGTGCGTGTGATGCCATACGAAGAGCGTAAACAAGTTGCATGTTTACTCCATGCAGCCTTTGCAGTAAATGTACATATTGCCGTAGTTCAGACAGCTTGGCCCGGCGCATTCGCAACAGCCGTTATGAAACCAACGATACGATGACGCGCCCATTGACGTGCAACTTAAAATGCATTGATTTAAAGGCAAACACTGATCCCAATAAGCAACAGTGCAAAGAGTACTGGACTCTTCGCCGATGTCGAGATTATAACTTCTCATGACGACCTGTACGTCATTCCAGTACGTTTGCGATGTGAAATCCGATCGTGGAGGCTTTCGTATGGTTTGCTCGTGTTCTGTATGAAAAATTAAAGAGAGCAATAGAGAGATGGGACACGTTTGAAACAAACGAATATCTAAAATTGAAATAGGCTACTGACATGGTAACCAAGATAAAAAAATCCCACAATTTGGTTCGGTCGAAAAGGTCGGTGGATTTATTGCTTCTTTATCTAAACTTTGAAAGAATTTTTCCTGCATTACGCATAACGCCTTGTTTGTGGCTTAAGTTAGCTTTTCCACATGCTTATGACACAGTAATTTACTCTAAAACTAGTTTCGCAAATGCCGCCAGTTGTCAGACACCGACATAGCTCATTTCCGTTTCAATGCCAACATAAAAATATTAGTTCAGGAAGTCTTTCCCTTACAAAAACAAATTTTCCCAGTGGGCAGTGTAGCGACGTAGAAACCAAATCCGACCTGAAAGCTTTTGTGAAAAACGTGTTTATTATTTTCCATCCATTGACAACCATCAAATGACTAAAAACTTTTTGAAAATCTGAAGCGGTTTTTCAAGCTGTGAAGTTTTCTGGTCAGCGACTGTTATGCTTCAATCTATGTTCCCTGACATTTACCAGTTCATACTACAATACTATACACTGTACAGTATATATATGTGAAATTCCCTCTTGCTGTCCACCGATCGGTTCTTAGTGTTGTTTTTAACGTTCTATCTTTTAACCCACGCTCCCCGCCTCCTGCGTTCTCATCAGCACGTTGCCTCCTGGAGCGCTCACATTTTATGACGTCCGTGCTAGAATCTCAGCATTTCGTGCTCACCCTGACGAAGATAGTTGTATCTTACTATCGGAACCTTGGCCAGTTTTTTAACATGATTTTACGTTTTACCGCTAGTAGAACCTGAGAAAGTACTGTTTGCAGAAGTCCTGGCATCTCCGAAACAGAGAGAAAATTACAGCGGTTATGGTTGTCATTTTCACACAGCAAAACAATATTCGAATTTAAGCAATTACATTTACAGATCGCGTAATATAATTTATCTGCATCTTTACCAAGTTATTGAAGATTTCGAACTTTCTGAAAGAGGTGTCCTTCAATATTAACTTTCCCTATCTTGATTTCTATAGATATGGAAGCTGTAGTGACAAAATCAGACTGGCCGTTTCATTTTCGAATAGTGATTTTGCAACGATATTCCGGACTATTTAAAATCAGTTGGTTTCGCAATTACAGTATTACGCAATATTGGTTCTGAACTCAGGGTTCCCACACATTTAAAAAAATAATTTTCCATACTATTTCAATACCTTTTCAATACTAAATTAAAAAAATTCAATACCATTACTTCTCTTCATGTTTTGAAATTTTTAATCATGAAACTCAATTTTGCACATTGCATAACACTGCAGAAATACTGAAGTACCTTGCCTTTCAGTAAGATTCTGCTCAGATACTTCAAAATTTATTTTCCATTTAGAATTTCCATACTTTTTCAATACCTAATGCGTATTTTGGCCCATTTCAATACTTTTTCAAGGTCTTGAAAACCGATTTTCAAATTCAATACTTTTTTAATACTTTCAATACCGCGTGGGGACCCTGTTAACTTTATTCACCGCTTCTTACTCGTGTCTCTTAAAATTGCTGCCATTGTAAATTTAGGAGCTACTGTACTTGATATGATTTATTACATCTGTGAGTGACGGCGTACGGATGAAACCTAAACCTTTTGTGATAATGCGCATACTGTCGAGTTACGTGTATGATAAAATTTTTGCTAAGATCCCTGCCGTTTCGACTATAGGTTAGGGTGAACACAAAATGCTCCACTTGCATTTAGCAGAAAGTTTTCTACTGGCCGTAGCGAAGAACAAAAAAAGTCAAGTCACACTCCACACGCTAAAAGCGTAAAACCTTAATGCTGTTTCAAAACTGAAAAGAGAAAAAATAGCAAAACACACCTTGCTGAGAACGATGGTCATGCCTGTGATGATGACGGTGTCGATGCCGGTGAGCGGCAAGCTCTTCAACAACAGGGAAGCGCAAGATGGAGTATCGGAGCTTTGGCATTGGCTGCTGAGTGAGCGATGTGAATAAAGCCGGAGATGGATCGTCGAGTACCGCAACTGTGCTTGTAATTGTGGGAAGACCGGCGGTGTAGTTGGTTCCTTTGCGCATTCCTTCAAACATACAAGGAAGTTTGAAAATGCGCTCTAAACAAACGTTTGATTCGAGTTCGACACAGTTTTGTCGAGAGAGGCATCGCAAAGATCCAGTTTGTATGAACCAAAGGTGATTTTTCAGAAGTTGACGACGCTTTTTGAGTTTGCTTTCAACCATTTATCCCGTGGAACTGCAATAAGTGTGAGATTCACAACAAGGAAACAATCAACTTAAAAGCCTGTCAATGACCGTATAGTGCATGCGTGGACATTATTTTTGTTGTTCACAAGTTTGCTGTTTCAACGAAAACAGCATCGTGTGACAAAAACTAATACGCAACCACCACAGTTAAGCTTGCTGTCAGCACAATGTCAGTATGGTGTTTTTCAGCGAACTTCATCGAAACATTAGCGGAGGCGTGTGCACTCGCTTATGTAACCTTAAATATGAGATGGTGAATACCTACTGCGCAAAGGTCCAGCGAAACATCTGCATAATATAAAAGCCAAGGAGGTGTCTATCTAGTATTTTCTTCTTTACGTCACTAGCGGATGTTGGAAAGCTCCTTCAGTAACATGCAACTGACCCATATAGTCACTTGTGGGAGAAAGCTAGGTGGCAAAGCAGCAGCATTTAACCCTAGAATAACTCGAGCGGCATGGGTTTTATCGTGTTAGCTCAGTAAACATCAAAGCACAACTTAATTAAATATTATCAAAGCTCTTGGTAGACATCACGGACACGTCGCCCACAATGTAAAGCGGTGATCATTTGGCGGAATGTACACACCAAATGAGTTTACAAAAGCATTAGACTCTTGTTATCAGAGTCGTTATCATGATACGCTTTGTTTCGGGCCTTGCTTGAACCACACTTCCTCTTACCACAGAATATTTTTCGCATGATTTCAGCATATTAGATTCATTAAAAATGTTTTCATCGAAAAGCTGTTCAGTGGGTCAGAAGAAAATATTGATACATATTTCTATGCTATAATAACCAATCAAAACTGCTGATTTTACGGAAAAATTTCACGAGATAACTGATTTCCCTTTCTGTTTGTGAGAACGGACCTTGCTTATGAAATGGCACATCGTCAACTGCTACTTCAAAATTGCGTGTCACGTGATAGTAGATGCCATGACTGCAGCGCCAGGCCAAATTCCTCTAGCAACTAAGACGCCAAACAAAAAACATCACCGTCTGAGTTCTCCAACCTCAGAATGCTCTCAGACTATTGTTTATTCGGCCAATGACACATCGCCGACAATAGTAAAAACAATTTACAAGATAATTAGCGATCACGAGAGCGTCCGCGACACAGATTCGGCTTATGCAGCTGGAATAACTTAACCACGCTCTGTGAATTACAACCAAAGACATTTATTTCGTCTCACTGTGCTTGAGATAATATCAGCATTGCTCTGAAGAGTGTACAAAATTAATCAATTTTGTCAGGGACGAGAGCAGAGTCAAAGTATGCAATGGGCGGCAGTACCACACAACACGTGACGTTTTCGCGATATTTCCAACTTTCAGCATATACGATTACCTTGGGCATTAAAGTGCATCGCGAGTCAAATTTATGGAACTGCATGCGCAACATTTACTGAATCAAGCAGTAGCGCTGAATGCTTTGAACCACGGTGTTTTGTTGCGCATCGGAAATTAGTGCGGTTTGCTAGCAAGTACGTCGCACGCCCTGGCAAATGGCCAGCAGCAATGGCAAGGCTACGAGTAGTTGGGGCGTAACCCCATAGAAGGCCTGCTGAGCAGCATTCATACGAACTATAAGCGGAACAACAACTGCTGCTTGCTACTCACTCCCAGGGATATTTTGCAGTCTGCAAGACAAATTAACCGTTTTTTACTGGCCATTTTGCAGCAGTGGAGCACGCTTCTGTTAAAGCTTCCCATCTCACGGGATCTATTTCAACCAGAAAGCATCAACTCACCAAATAAGCACAGCTGGCTTTGTATCAGCACTGTCACCCACTGTACCTTCCCTCGACTCTACAACTTGCAGCCCATTTTGTTCAAACAAAAATCAATATTTTTTTCTGATTATGAAAGTCAATGAGTTGAGACATCTGTACTTCGTTGCACGCTGTAGCACGCAAGCGCGGGAATAACGGCGAATAATTGCATGTTCGGAAGAACCGGTAACGCTTTGCAATCAGTTGCAACAGGTTTAACTTAGCACCTACGCCTCGGTTGCAGTACAATAGAAATGTTAATGCAAACGAGAGAAAATTTTGGGTAAATGTACACTGACTTTGTAAATGAAAAAAATAATTTCACTACAAAACGAATGCGTGCATTGAGGTTGTCCGAGACTTGACATCGGGATATAAAAAATGTTCTGCCTGGTCCAATGCTGCTAACAAAATTTATGAGTTGGATCTATTATTCTATCTGTGAACTCTGTCGTAGGACAAATTAAATCGCGATGAAAAAAGGTTATTATGCCTTTCACGAAAAACTGTGGTTTTGTAAAAAAACGATTTTGTTCAAAAATTGTAGTGACAGAAGAATCGTTAAAAAGCCAAACAGTTATGAAATCAGCATCCTCAAGGCGGAGATCATCCAAATTAAGCGCACGACCAAACCCCCGCATAAAGTTGCTGCGAAACGAAAATAAAAAACTGAAATTTTCTTTGAAATGTTGGAGACGCAATCATGCCCTGTTTGTGTTTAAATTTGCTGAACTTTGATCCATGGCGCGCCTATGCTGCATTTTGCAAGCGTTGAAATGAACGGTAGTCAAGACAATTTTATCAAACAACGCCGAAAAAAGGAATACAAAACGTTCATGAGCTGCCGAATAGAATATTGTTCGTTTTATGACTGACTAGAAGGTGCGACTGCCACTACAACCCAGTGTCCCGTTAAGACATAGTTTCACGAAAAAGTTAGGATTAACTAATCACAGAATTGTACTGTATTTTAAACTCTAGTGAGAGCAAAGCAAGATCTAGTTGATGTTGCATTAGTGAGGCCCATATAGATCTGTTTGAACCTGACCACAATAGCATTGAATGCCACAGAAGCCTTCTACTACAAGGTGACTGGTGATTTGTACGCACGTTCAGCAAATCGGAGCACGCTACCTCTCTTGCGCAGTTGATGCAAGCCATAGATTTTTCGGAAAGTTTGTGAGTGAAATCAAAGAACTGTTTTTCAAGCGGCGTGTCTGAACACCCGTTTGCGATGGCCACTGTTTGCTCTGAGAAAAAAATGTACAACAAACTCAGGTTTCAATCTGTCATCCCCTGCCGCCCGATGATCTACTTCAGTCAAAATTGCGTCCTTCATGCTGACGCCACTAATCGATCAATCACCGTTTAAGACGGGAGCTGCGAAAAACCTTCGCTATCCGTCTTCCTTAGAAAGCAGGTTCTTGAAGTGAAGAAACAGCTGATGCGCTTCGGACAGACCCGTGAAAACATTCCGCTGATGTGGTCGGCAAAAAAGCTTTCGGGTTGAGACTTTGCTCTAACCGATCTCAAACATTTTCAAATATTACAAACGAACAACGAACAGTCAACAAACCTGTCCAAACAAGCCACCTAAACAACGCTTTCCAGTGGTGGGGAACATGTGGCCCGCATGTGACCCGCGTGACCATTTAATGTGGCCCGTGTCAGTGCTTTTATTAGCCAATTAGAACACATCATCACGTCAAATCGACACTTCAAGATAACCAAATACTTAGACAATAAGTCAAGAGAAGGTTGTCTTGCTCCGTCTCATAGCTTTTTATCCGTATTCTTCTTCAAGTAACAACACATTATGTGCAAATTGTTGTATTTTTCACCATAAAATAAATGCAGAAATTTTTGTGTCACGCTCGTGATATTCCAATGTCATGTGACAGTAAATAGGGTCCCGCCCCTGCTGTATATCGTGTGCTGTGTTGTGCAGCACTCATTGCATCGCTACGAGCCATCATTTGTAAACCAGCGCATATTTTTGAATGTGTCAACAACGCGGCGCAAGTTAATCACAAAATTTCATGTCGTATGTTAGGTCCGTGCAAAGTGAAAACACCAATACGAGGTCTTAAACGTATTTAACACTCAAGACACTGAAAACTTCTTACGGCAGTTTAGTTTCGTTTATTAATGTATCTTCAGCACCTGAAGACAGCAATATCTTCCATGCAACAAGAAAAGGCAGACTACACACAAAACAAAACAGGCAAATAACTTGTCAACATGTCAGTAACCCAACACTGACCTGCGGCTTCCAAACAAATGTTAGGTTTGGCATCTAACTACCTTTAAAGCAACGCATGTTTGCATTTTCCACAAGACACCATGTACAAGCACGTGCGAAACCATCAGGAAGAAATACAAACCGAATGGGCCGCAACTAAGGGAGAGAGTACATAAAACCAACGGCCAAGTCGAACAATTGAAACCTTAACAAAACAAACACGGATGTCAAAAGCAAACTATACACACTTAGTTCTTTCAGTTGCATTCTTGAGTTTGCAATCCTACAGTTAATTGCAGAATGAGTTTCTTGAAACCAGTTGTTTTTGCATTTAATCATGTATGCAACGTCAGATTGTTTTGCCAACGCAAGCTAACAAGAAGTGATGATACGGGTTTGTCGCTTGAGTTATGATATGCATAAAACTGCTTCAATAGAGCCGCGTTTCTATACAGTTCTTGAAGGGTTGCGGAAACTGACGTACTGTCCAATTAGTCAGATTAGGGAAGTCTTGTGAAGAACAATCACACGTTCAAAAAGTTATGAATTTAAAACTGCGCAATCCACATCAAGCACGTTTCCTGTAACTGTGACTGTTCGTGTCTCAACCCATTCAATAACTGTAAAACTCTAGAACACAGTTTACGGCTATATTTAGAGATTTTTGGATTTCTATTGTTTTTTTGCGACGTTCATATGTTACTTCGTCCCTTTCTTTTATCTAGTACTAAAAATGGGAGCTATATTAAGATATTAAAAATCAACTCATTGGGAGTTAAAAACCGTTGCACAGCCGCCAGCAATTTCATATGTTGACTTCGCAAGTCAGAAAATAGTACTTTTAATGTAAACCACTGCATTTGCGAGTTCTGGGATAAATATCACGGGTAAAAACTGCACCAAATAATAAGATTGATCCGGCTCGCAACGTGAAATTTTCCGTGTTGGTTAACAACTGCCTAATCTTGCTGTTGTCAAGCGCAGGGAAGATTACTCGAAACGAGATAAACAAACCATGTTGTTGCCTAGAGATGCATTTGGACGAACGGCCAAGGCTCCTCTCGTCACACGAAACATTATTTGGCCAGGAAACGAATGCTGTTCATCCGCAGAAAACCGACTTAACCAAAACAATCACGTATACACATCGTATGTATCCATCGTGGTTCACTGTACGTCCACGTTATGCTATGCTCGAATACGAATGGCAGCTACACAAAATATCCAGACACACGAAGCGGACCACCGCCTTCACTTGTAAAAATAGTTCAGTAACTCCACACTTTTCCATGCGCTCAGGCCCCTTCCATATTTTCATGATGGCTGTGTGTTTGTTGAACTCCCTCGCTATTCCGGGCAGTTCAATAATGAAAATAGTCGTAACACCGCTCTGCGCGAGCTCTTTTTTTGCAATGAAGCGCAAGATTCCGACTGAGGCCACCAATGTCGAAGTACAGTACTTTTTTCCATAGAAGGTAATTGAATCGACTCGCAGAATTGACAGATATGCTGAACTTGGTCAAACAACTCCGACGCCTGGTGTTGTGACAAATGACGCTGAGAACTGCAGTAAGACGGATACCACAAAGCTCGTCCTCTAACGGGACGAGCAGGGCCGAAAGTGAATCACGGGCAGTTACACAGAAACAGCGTTGTTTAAATTTATTGCGCCTCGCAAATATCCGAGGTCGCGAACTGTTCTTTTCAAAGCCGCCATGGTTGATTTTAACCACGTGCAACAGTCTTTGCTGAAGGCTCTGCAAACACAGGGTGCGGTTCTCGTGGCATTCGCGAGGTGAATTGGTGATATCACGCAATGAGTAACTGCTTCGTTTGTCCTACTGAGGAAAGTTCGAAGCTGAATTTTATTTACTATTTCATAGAAAAGGAGTCGTCTGTCTTCGGAAAACTTGTCACAGCGTTACACCAGTGCTGAAGGCAGGCCTCAGTTGACCGACGTCAGCTGACAACGTGACGTTTTTAAGCGGCTATTTGATGCCCTTCATGATATGACTTGTGCCATTAACACTTGGAAAGCAAACATGCCATCCAATAATTGGCAGAGAACACTTGATTAAACAAATAACAGCAATCGTTTACTATAACATTTAAATGTTTGCCCGGTATTTGTCCAGCCATGACGTTAAGATCTTACACAGTACCTAAAAATCAAACATATCTGAAAATTCTTGCAAACTCTGGCTGAGACAATGTATCCGCCGCATAGTTGAAAAATAGTTTGCGCAGCTGATTTTTGTAACCAGTGAAAAAACGAGAACTAAGCTTTACTTCAAGTTAGCGTAAACTACATATCTTGAAGACTTGTGCATTCAGCGCATTGCGCTAGTTTTAAGAGGCGACAAGCGTTTCAGATCGTGAAAAAGATTATATTTAAAAATATACATTCGTGATACGCGATAGATTTTTGCCCAACAGTAGCCATCAAGTTCCGATTGGATGAGATAAAAATCAGGCATTAAGGCTTTAAATGAGAGAGAGAACAACATTTTATCATCAACGTAAATAATTTGAGACCGCAGTAGTAACTGTCATCGAAACGTTTCACCTTGGCCCAAGCGAAAGCATTGCGATCAAATCGTAACTGCGCTGGTGACAATTCCCGTGGTGAGTGTTGCCGTGGTAACACCTCGTCGGTGCAGAGGGTTTGCACTGATCGATAGCGGTCTTGATGATAGGTCTTTGGTGAGAACATCACGTTCACGGAGTAGTGTGTTTGTAGATGAGGTCTGTCTGACATTGCGAAGCACATTCCAAGGTTGTTGTTGCTAAATTCGTGGCATTAAACTGAATGTTTGCTTCAACCGCACATTTGTTCAACGACGTCGTGGTTAAGGTCGCCTGTTTTAAAATCTTTGACATACTTGCATACAACTGCTGGTAGCCATTATTGCTAGAGCTGGGTTCGAGTAACAAAAATTTATTGCTTAAGTGGTAAGTAATTTCTAACAGATGACTCAAGTAACTTAAGTTATTTAAGCAATTACGAAAAATAGGCAGTTAGACTTAAAAACATTCAAGCACATCAAAATCATTGCAATTTTAATCACATAATGGGCGGTTCAGACAAAATTCGCACATATTGGCCTTGATTCAATTTAAGGGAATGAGCTTCTAGCTCCAAATCGTAATCACGATGGCAATTGTGACTCACAAAGCGCTCTGCACAGGCAAGAAATTTATTCGCCTGAATGGCTTATTTTATGTGTGATGATGTACGCCATGTATAATATTGTGTTTACAGCAACAGACTTGGCTTCTAAAATATTAACTTCTCTAAAACCAAATTACTTGAAATGTCAAGTAACGGCGAAATCACTTAACCTGATAGTAAGCAAAGTTTTTCAAGTAAGTAATTAAAGTAATTACGTACTTGAACCTATCCCATTGCATACTTCCGATTGCAGGCAAGTTGTGAACTATTCCGTTTGACTGGTCTATCCGACCCTTTGGTTCATTAGACCACACGCAGTGACTGAGATGAAGCCATTATGCCGGACCTGATGGTGAACTATGAACTATGTCCCTTCAACAACGATACTGCATTACACAAGCAGCAACCACCATTGTGATCGCGCTTTTACCAGCATTTACAACTCGCCATTCTCAATAAAGTTGAGCACTTTTGCTCACACCACCCAGAAGTTCACGGTTGATGATGCGTGAATTGTGAGGGACCACCAGCGTGGGACGAGTCTGAATGTTGTGTCACGTCTGACGCTTTTCATAATCACAGTCGTTAGCTCACCACTTTCAATATAAAGCAAAACTGCACCAGCAGCGTCAACTGACGGCATCACCGTTCTTCTTCCTAGTTTTTCATGGACAACGATCCAAGTGATTCGAGCTGCCTTGGTGATCTAACGTTACTTACCCAATAAAACATAAACTTGAAATATCGTGCACTAAATTGTTCAAACAGCATCCCACATTCTGAAAGATTCGCATCAAAACACCTGTAACTTTGCACTTTGCGGTGACACATTCGCAACGCAACTCATACGATTCAATTCGTAAAACTGCAAGGTGTTCGCTGCTGAATGCCTCAATCATATTCAAATTACTTGGAGTACGGGCAAGCTTTCATTTCTTGAAATACCACATCCACTTAGGCAGTTGCCAGTGGGTGATCTGAAGCGGGACTCGCTACATTTTTAAAAACAGCAACGAAGTTTCAATAGGAAATTTTGAAACAAAATGTCATTTGTCAAATTTAATGACGCTGATGCCTACTGTTCAAGTTCATGGTGTCTGTCTATAGAGAAAAAAACATTAGTTAACAAAATAACTATCCCCAGCAAACGGTCTTTATACTTAAAAGTATAACCAAAGGTTACTGCAAAAATTTAGCTTTATATCTATTTCAGGAATACTGGCATTAGGTCAACACAATACATTTAAATGATAGGTTGATAAAAACACGTGACAACGAATGTCCTACCAAACACGTGAAAATTTGCCAGGAAACACAATTTACTGTTCTAGAACACTGCATGATTAAGACTGACACGTCAAGCCAGGCCATTCATAATTTACTAATTCATTCAGTATCAACCAGCACGGTTCACTTCTTTGATCTTCGGCAAATTAGTCGGAGCATACACGGGCCGCAAAACGTGCAAGTGACTCCGACGTGATCGCGAAAAGATAAGAAATATCATCTGTCTTAATCGACGTTTCAGCTTGCACTTAATCCGCTTTATGTGCTGGAGGTGATGAGCGGATGATACCCTATTTTTTGCCAAGACGTGATTGACAAACGTATTCCCGGTTTGTGGCATGGCGACTTAAAGCACCAACAGCACATGCCCCACGCACTAAGAATTGTTGATCTGTCAGCAAATGGAAGGTTGTTTGACGAACCGTGCCACAACCAGCAGCCCAAAAGCGCCTTGCACTTGCCAACAAGCTTGAGCACAATCCGTCAGATCGCACAACAAAGTAAAACGCGCCATGATGAAGTTTACCATGTCAACAGCGCCAGACTTGAAGACAAGGAGAAAACATACCCGCTTCGAAAGGATTGCGTTTGTTATCATTGCTGATCTTCCTGGTGCCGCGTAAGAATCTCTCAAAAAGTGCACGTATGACACTGTCGGCGAAGAGGCATGTTAACAAGGGAACAAGATATGCTTGTTTTTGTTTTTGATTAATAAATCCACGGCCAAGCGTTTAGAAAGACGTTCAGAAACTACAGCTGTTTCTGTCATGAAAGTAATTGTCTAAATGCGTATAATTGGAAATCAGTGCACCAGAATTTTGATGAATCACAGCATTGCTGGATCTTTTAAAAGCAGTGCTTGTGAATTTAAACTTTCGCCATATTTCTGATAGATACGAGCATGTGAAGCAAGGTCCCATCTGCGCTGGGACGAGCCGGACGTGAAACTCTTCCAAACACAGAAGAGATTTACGTACAAGAGATATACCTACAAATCTTTATGAGTAATAACGTAATTTTGACGATTGTGTAAAAACTTCCTCTATTATATTTGTTGGTTCAAAAACTCTTTCAAATGGCGGATTTGCCCAACAAGCAATCAAAGCTGTGAAGCTCCACAATAACCTCACAATCGTTTGTATATAAACTGAGTAGATCCAACATAAGTTTGAGTGTCAAGACAAAATTAAAGTCATTCTTTTTCTTTCCCACAGCATCTAAGGCTTGCGTTTTTTTCACAAAGCGTAAGTTGGGCAAATCATTTGCCAAATACCTGTTTCTTTCAAAACAGGTAAAACAAAGTGCAGCAAAGACATGTTGTGAAAAAACCACAACACTTTAAAAACACATTAATAGAGCCATAAACCAAAGAGCAACCAAGATCGATAAACGACATTAGCGCAGCTCCGGAACTTCTGTTCCATTGCATTTTTAAAAAATGCGGGCTAATATTTAACAAAAAATGTGAGTCCTTCAAAACTGTGAATGTTAATAGCACTTCTTTCACTTGCTGCCGTTACTACAGCGATGAACATATTTTTGGCCAAGCACCTTTCTACGAGTAGTGCGGTGGTAGCTTTGTTTAGCCTGTTTATGGTTCAGTAGCAACAGGAGTGACATTTGCCGTTATGCCTGCGGTCGGACGTAGATCTTTGATAATGCTCAAAGTTTCCAAAACCGAACTGTTATTGACCGCTCAACAATACTTCAGGAATGTTGCTTAGTTTTACTGCGCATTTTCTCAGGCTGTGCGAGTCACTTTAACTCAACATCCAAGTCGCTCACAAACGGTGATAGCATTTTTTCGGAGCAGTGCCAGCGCACTACTATCCAAACAACAATTTACTTGAGCCGCGGGGAGAACATTGTTACGAAAAGCGATAGAGCAGACGAACGTACCGCGGAACACCTGTGACATTCGCTTTTCTCACACCGTACAGACAAGCTATAGCTCCTTGCCTAATCCTAGTCAGATTTTTGGCCCGGGGCATCTTAAGCAAACGGTTTAAAAACCTTGAAACCAGCAGTCGCAGGTGATCACTGCCCCTGGTGTTGACACGGTGTGGCAAAGTAATGGTTTGAAAGTTTACACGTCCTTATTATCGCCTCGTTCGACTTACACGCAGCTGCGATTCCTCAAAGGTTTCTCGGAGCAGAACTAACTTGCCCCGAAGTGTAATAAGTGAAATTCGTCCAATACAAATTGCGCAGTTTAAGATATCACTCGATCAGTTTCCACCAAGACAGTCCCCATTACAACGATTTCCGCATATTAAATGCAGTTGATTCGTCTTTCTACTTAAACTACAGGCCAGTTGTATTACTTAACGTTTTGAGCTCTCTATTGGAGCTGTTTCTTGACAAATCACCTGTAAAACTGGTGCTAAAAATTTTGAAAAAGGAGCAACCTTCCAACAATTCGCATGGATCCCTTACTATCGCCACACGTCCACTGTACACTAGCCCCGAGTGCCCTCTCGACTGAACAATTCCCAGACGACGACGCATAGATCGTTAAGAGTCCTAGTCACGTTATACGAAACAGCTATGTCAACAATTTGATACTTACGGCCAAGGGATAGACAAGTACATAAGAGTCTTCGACATGTCAACGCTAGAAAAACAAAGCCTCACCTGGAGGAGGAAAATTTTTTCTAGAAACTCATAATAATGATCGGCACTTCCGTTCTTAACGATAAGCCAGTTCATGCAATGGTTGAATTTTTATCACTGCCAGTTTGACCTGTTTTGGTGAGTTTTAACCAACAAGCACATGCTGCAGCACTGGACAACGGAGTTTCTGAAATAATGGAGTGAAAAATCTGCGTTACTGCGACAGATGATCCAACAACAACGATAGAATCTTTTGGCAAATGATTTTCTTGCTTTCATCCACAATTCTTTAGCAACCGAAGATTACTTTCAGGTCATGCGAATCTACTCAAAAATTATCGCGCTTAAATGGAATCTAGTTCTTCTACAATCTACGTCTTGCAACAAAATGTCGCTGGTAATAAGTACATTCAAGAGCGGCATGTGAATCCACTGTTGTATGAACAAGACGAGCACATTGATTCAAGACTTAACCCAGCGGTTCCCGAACTTTTTGTTCATTGGTACCCTTTGGGCCTGTTTATAGGTTCGCATGTACCCCTAACATTTTTTCATGTTTTTCGCCGTTACGCTGAACTTTATCTGCTGCACAACTTCGTGTTTCTACGACATCTAACAGTATACATTCCGTTTCTTACCTAAATTTTAACTTCAATCATGATTTCATACTTCAAATAAACGATTACGTAACAGTCAAGTAGCAGCTACCTATTCTCAAGAAAACGCCATTCATTTAAAGTTCTGACGCGGTTACATGTACAGTCTTGTACTTCACCAAACCGCACTGTAGTATCTCTACATGCTGGGACACAGGGCCGGATCCAGCCAGTACGTTCAGGGGAGGGGGCGATTTCAATAATAATTGGCAGTCAAATCTCATTACGGGTTCACTACTGTAAGACTTCACAAGTATACTTCACAACCCTGCTGTGACAAAACAATGGACGGTAAAATGACCTTATGTCGCGAATCCTGTTTTCCGCACTGTAAAAAATCATGATGAAAAAAGTTACTTTCGTAGGTTATAGGGAGGGAGATCGCCCCAATCGCCCCACCTGGATGCGCCCCTGCTGGGACATCCCAATTTTTTCCGAAAACGCGTACTCCAGCAGAGATTGTTACGACATCAATCGCTTGGCGTTCTCTTCCGTAAATTAGCTGCTTGTGTAAAAACACTGAATTCGCCAGACAGACATACCAATGCAGATCGTCTTATCCAAGGACGGCAAAGCAGAGCAATCCCGATATTCAAACTTTGGTACAATGTTGAAAACAAGTGGGAATACGTGACAAATGCACCACATCCAACTCAGTCAATTACACTCATAAAAAAAAGATTTTGGTAAGAAAATTCGCTCAGATGTAACGTACCCCTTGAAAAGTTAAATTGTACCACTGGGAGTACATGTACCCCAGCTTTGGAACGCCTGGCTTGTCCGATTCATTAAACCGCACACTGAATTATACGAATTTTAAGAAATAGCAACAAAAACCTCAGTGAGTAAATGCAGTATAGGCTAGTGAGTACCACAGTACCCAATCGTCTTGACTCCAGAGGCACACCTTGTACTGTACCGGAACAAAAAAAACTGAGAAAATTGAAATCATATTTTTAAGCTCAATTAAAGTAGCTTACTTCGCCTTTTACAGGGCATAGCAAAAAATTCTGAAAAAATATGTTAATTTAGTATCTGTTTCACTACTTGACAATAATTACACAATCGGCCTAGATACAGGGCATACGCGATAGTGGCGTAACCAGACCAAAATTCTGAGGGGGCAAAAAATTTGAGAGGCCATAATGTTTGACTTTAGGCGAGCAACAGTATTTTTGTTTGGGACGCTGCTTCTCAAAGCACAAAATGACTAGATATGCTAAAATATGGGGTAGGGCCCTGCCCCCTGGCTACGCCTATGATACGCGACTACGCATAGCACAGTCTTGAACAAAAATATTAAAGAGAAAAAATCGACTTTTAAACTAGTCTCTCATTACCGAACAGACATGAGAACCTACAAGATATGGCGGTGGAGCAACAATTCCCGCACTAACTTCTGAAACTGGCCCCCAAAAGTGCGCGCGGTCTTCTTGAATGGTGCGCAAATATGATATAGTCGCCCATGTCGCGAAGAAACTTTTATGGGTATGGCTGTTTTGTTTCACTTCTAACGCGCTGCAGTGCGTCATGCTGCAGAAACCTCGTTTTTGTTGTTTCCATTGGGCAACTAATTGATATTTGATCTACGCTCTTCGAAGTTTACTTGCACTAACAACATGCTAATTGCTATATAAATGTATGGGAGGTTTAGATACAGCTGTTATAAAAAACAGCCTATGCGTGTTGCCTTCAGTGCCACAAAGTGCGTAAAAAGACAACTGCATGAAATCATAATAACTCGTAATGACATCGCATGTAGTAATATAAGCGCTGACCTGTATGACTCACTATTGCCGATGCACAGTGTGATATTTTTCACGGTTGTATGGAATGGGCAGAGATATTGATATCACAGCCAGTGTTCCCTCGAAGAAACTTTTACACTAAGCAAAGGTTTGTTTTGGTGAGCATGCAATTGCGCAACCATGAAGACACACAACCAGTGAAGCGTTGAATGGGGAATGCAATATACATATGATATTAAATTTGGAATGCTACAAAAGCGCAAGGACGAGATTTCACTGCGCATATAGTCTGGTGGTACTGCACATTTGCGCAGTTGCTCATCTTAGGGGGAACCCTGCTCACAGCCTATTGAACAAAATTACCAAAAAAGATTAATGCCAGTGAGGGCCTCAACCAGCTTGTATTTTCAGGGGGTGGGGCAAAGTGGTTGCAACTTGTTCAAAAGTTATTGGTGCTTTGAAAATGTTTTTTAAAATTTCGGGGGACAATTATCCGGTTGCCCCCCGGTTGCGGGACTGATGCCGGTAAGGTTTCAGCTTCACTATCAGCTTCAGTCGTCAAGTGCAAACGTCATATACCGTTTCCCACAAAGCCAATGTATACAGCCACCTCCAAAGAACGAGCGGAGTTTCTTTGAAACGTCCAAGCAGCACGATCGATTGTCTCAAAAACGATTACCAGAAAATTTACTGTTTGAACAAAAAGCCACTATAGCAACTCGTTTGGAGCCTTTAGCTTCTTATTAAATAACCGCGCAAAGCGCCAAAATACTAACCAACACAGTCACAGCAGTGTCGATACAAGTCACCCAGACAAAGGGCGCAGTCAGTGCAGCAAGAACAGTTTTCTGATGGGTTGCAGGTGCAGCTTCCTTGGATCAAGCAGTAGCTGACGATCGAAGCGCACGTCGCCTTATCGCATGAAGGATGTTCCTGAGGGTGAGTGGCCATCTGATTTCCCGTTGACATTCGCATGGCAAACCCAATGATCAAAACAACGACCGTCGCTTTTGCGGCCATGCTGACAACAGCGCCTAAGTTTAAGAATCTGCATGAAAATTTTCTGTATAATTGAGTGTTTAAAAAAGATCAAATGCTATTAAAATGCGCTGAAGTAAAATTACCACGAAATCAATTTTTTAAACTTTCGTGCCAAACTAGAAAAGCAAGCACGAGCACAACCCTTATCTAAAAAGGTGACCCTTGCTGTAAAAACCAATAGGTTGTGGGCAAAATTTCAGCATTGGTCCTGCTACGAATACATATTTGTGATTTCAGCGACTTTTGTCTGTTATAGGACTGCGGCGATCGCAGTTCCCACCAAGTACACCACTGCTTGTTGACCAAAGCCTTAACACCTCAAATCGCGCAGAACATGGAAGTAGGCCTTGATTTCGGATTGAACAAACGCTGGGTTCTTCCTCAACATAAAAGTTTTTGCGAGCAAATGAAAATGCGTTTTTGAGTTTCACCAACTCACCATTTCGGTAATACAGTTGGTAATCATCAATAGAAGCTGATTAGAGGATTATAAAAAGAGCAATACAGTCGCTTAAAGTTTTGAAAAACTATTACTACTTCGCCTTCAGCAAAATGCCGTAAATTATACAGGAAAGATTTAATTAGCATGGACGTATCTAGCATTCAAAAAAGGGAGCATGCCAGAAGCGGCTGATTTTGAGAGGGCTGTGCGTAAGCCTAGGCTTAGAACTTTCATGTGTAGACATACGCGTGGTCTGAAGACGCGCAAGAGTGCTTTTCTCCTCTCCTTCAAGATCCAAAAACCTTCTTAAGAGTGTCTTTCTCCTATTTAGGCGGAAACGCAACTTTGAGGGCGACTTTTGTTAAATATTTCTGGATTGGATTCACTGACTACAGAAGAATACGTCGGACACACCAACAATTTAGTTAATATTTAGCAACGAGTGCACTGAGCACTAGATTCCAAATTAGCGAAACTCTCGGAAACAATGCAAGTCGAAATTACTAACACGATAGACATGCAGTTTATGAAACTATTATAGCATGTTGACGATTTCAACTCATGTCAAGAGGTCTGCTTTCGATGATGCAGACGTTTAAAGAAATAGACAGGGAAGTCAGATTTTTCACAATCATATGAGTATATCCGTCCGAGTATAAACGTTTCGCTTGACACGTTTTGCAAGGAACGCAAATATAGTCGTAAACCAAGATGCAATTGGTCGCTCGCATAGCAGCACATGCGACTTCATCGCATAACGCCTCTGTGTTGATACTCACCAAAAATAAAAATGGCCAACATAACTTGAACTTACTTTGCATTTTATATAAACGCAATTTGAAGGCTTCCAATCCGTGCGTAGAAAACGTAAATTACGTACGCTTTTTTGACATGTTCTGTTTAAGCACCAACTTTACCCTATGGGCTGCTTTCCCTTATCCCGCCATCTAGCTTGCTTTCAAATCTTGCTTTTAGCGTACTAGTGAGCACGACCTTTCACTCTCAGCTTCAGATGCGTTCGCTTTGCGCTTTGTATTCAGGTCTGTTAAAAGCAACTGGTTGGTATGATGGGCCAAAACACGAAAATGCTTAAATTTGCAAGAAAATAATGTGTTACCAATTCCAACGGGTTATGTTACTCGGCACCTGTCATCACCACTGAACTTCCACTTATCGCTTTATCTTGCAGCTGGAGAGTTACCGGAATAACAACGTGCTGTGTTGAATTTTTGGGCACACCTGCCCAGAGTGTGTTGACCGACACACAACTTCACGTGTAAATAGCCTGAAGCTTATGGTCTTGAATTTTTTCTGTTTCCAGGCCAAGATCGTATCTTGGACTCTGAGATACTGGCACTGATGGCAAATATTACTGTGTCATTTGGTAACTCTACAAGTAAAGGTCAATTTAACAAACATTCATTTCTCAACCAGCAAACAACTTAAATATGGCAAGATACAAGTGAAATCAAGCCAGTGTTAGGTATGATTTGTTTCAGCGCCAAAAAACTGGGTGCAAATGACGAATTAACAAGAAATGGGGGTTATGGTCCCGTTAAACTTTCATACATATTTCCAGTGTTAACATAAACATCGTCTATTTTGCGCCTTTCTTCTTTGGGTTTTCACCAACTACGTGATCATGTTGAAACCGAGTCGACTTTCTTGGAAATCAAATAATAACAATTCTTCTGCTTGCCTGCGGGACAAGCAGTGGTTTGCAGAGCTTTTCGAAGCGACCATAAGGTAATTGAATGCAAACCAATTACAAGTAAAACCTGTGCACACTGCTCAAATTGGCATGTCCCTAGTAAGAGTGCTTCCACAACTAAAGATGGCGACCTCCAACGTCCATTAAGTCTCTACGGTAGCCATGCCTAACGCACATGGCTTACTGAGCCAAAAATTATGTAACTATCTTAACCAGGACCGCACATTTAATGACATATCAATGAGGGCCGCACATTTAATGACTTTCTTTGATCTTAGCAGTTTTTTTAAAGGTACCCGGTATGAACCTGAAGGGTCTCGATTTCTCTGATTCTAGGGACCCGATTTTCTCTGATTCTAGGGACTCGATTTTCAATTCTAGGGATCGGGTCCTTAAAACACCTTAAAAATCCTGATCTTAGCAAACTAAATTTAGCTTAAGCTAATGTACTGAAACCGTTTGAATCCTAACTGCAATGGTAATAGACGTGATAAAGTGGCACTGAGGACCACCTGCATCAAAAATGTCAAATTCAAGATTATCAAAATAAGGACAAGTTGTCAG
>JGI24159J19872_10001247_pt1 | contig 27396 bp, 16 predicted proteins | sample Ectturendosymbi4_FD_19872 | JGI IMG/M metagenome (IMG submission 19872)
GGCATTCAAATGACTGTCTTGCATATGGTCATTGACATGTTACATTCTACCAAATCAACAACTTTATTACAATTATGTTATTCTTTCATTATTGCTAAAGTGCTTTTTCTAGCCGGATAAAATCGTTTCCCAGGTCGGATTTGGCCCGCTGACCCCCCGGTTTGATGACCCCGGCTTTAGAACAATAAGTTATGGAATTATTAAGGCATGATAGTGCGTTAAAGGTCGTAGTATGTAGAAATGTTTGCTGTTTACAAACTGACGAAAATAAAATATGTTTAACCAGACGAAAATTACGGGCAACTTTTTGAATATTTTCACAATGTGTTTCTGCAACAACTTAAATACGTTGAAGCAGAGTTGTGGAGTCGAAGGTAAAATATCCGACTTCGACTGCAACTCCCACCTTTCCAAAATTTCAGACTCCGACTCCGACCTTTCCAAAAGTTCCGACTCCAACTCCTCAACACAAAGGGAATGATATTTGGCTGTTGCAATCAATGGTAATTGTGGTGCACAGGAAGGAATCTCTGTTTCAAAAGGAAGTGTACCATTTCAACAGGAATTCCCAATTTAGGAGTGTGGTGTAAAAAATGATCCAGTTGGACAACCGGAGTTGGAGTCGGACAAATGCCCGACTCCGACTCCACACAAAAACCTCCGACTCCTTACTACTTCGACTCCAACTCCGGCTCCGACACCGGCTCCGACTCCGCAACCCTGCGTTGAAGTTTAAATTGCTATGGAAATGCGAGTAATCAAGTGCAGAATTTTTATGCTTTTTCATGGTTTGAATTTCTAATAAAAATAATTTGACCAACTTCCCCAACAAGCTCAGATTTCGTGACGTTTTTGAGGCAAGGGGATTTAGGCAAGAAATCGATCTCCAGATCGTTTTACTAGTTAATAGATTTCACGTAATACTACGCATCCTTAGGCCTTAAAGCTGCTAGCAAATCTCATGGGTAAAAAGTTGAAAGGCTGAAGTAAACTTCTCACCTAAGAATCTTTAAAATTGTCAACAGTTTCATTGCAATTTATTTTTTCGCTGACATTTGTATTTAATCGGCAACAAATCAATAAATATGAACATCAATTCAATTAAAAATCTTAGCTGAAAAATGCATATTGTACCCTTGTTTGAAGGAGAATATCCAAGAAATCCTGTTGTTTCTTTCTTCTAGAGGAAATGTCATTGACTTGAACATCGTCAGGAAACCTTTTGCTTTCCGCTTTCTCCAACTGGTGACGCCTTTCTACTATAATCTTTTTGAGTGCAAAAACATCTTTGTCCATTAAAACTTAAATGAGATAATCAAATCGAAGAAAACTCGTTTAGAAAGTTGGCAATATTGAAACTTGTTGTGCGAACTATTTGAACAACACCAGCAAATAACCTACTGTAATATTTTTTTGCGGAAATCGTTGAAGTACAAGTAATAAAAGATAGTTTCAATTAAGTTCACTAAAAACTATTTTACCCCAGTGCGTTCCTTTTACATTTAAATCGGATGAAATATTTGATTTCCCAAACAATTGCAAATAAATTCAAAGCTTATCATTTTTTGCTTTTATAACTATCCATACATATTTTTTACGTCCTGGATTTTCCTTCGGAGTGCTGTTTTCGTGTTAGCTATACTGTTTAGACAACGAGGGTTAGAAATATGCATGTAATTACCTTTTCTGCTTGCTTGTGAACAATATCGGCAGCTTCTTGGAAACGTCTGCCGTATTTCGTGTTCCAAAACACCAAGTCGGGCAGCAAGTGCGGGTGATTAATACGGTGAGTAATGACATGGGCCAAGTTTTGTATAGCCTGGATATATGGGTGTTTCTCCCTAAAAAGTGGTAAAAAAGTTTTGCTATTACTGAAAAAGTTTTCATGTGGAAATCTCACGAGTAGTCGATCGTCTTTCATTTCAAAGTCATTTAAATGATACCGAATCGCAAGTTTTGCAACCAAAACAGACATTCCGGAATCATCTACCTTGTGCAGAAGATCAGGTATAATATAGATTAGCAACAAACGTATGGCCAATGTTATTAATATGTATCGACACCAAAGACAAGAATAAACAAAGTAGCATTCAAAATTAGAAAAATACTTTAAAACCACAAATTTATACTGCGAAACAAAATTTTGTGAAAAAAAAACTGAAAACTATATATGTAAATACTGATAGAGAAGGACTTTCTATATTTACACACTTTTGATTTCACAGATCTTCAGTACTTACTATAACGGGTTGATTGAATTAGCTTACCTGGTATCTTGACAGTTTGTTTGTGTTGACATAGAACACTTCAGCATTGTGTCCAGTGTCATCAAGCTGATGTCAGGTAATATTTCAATCGCTTTTCCAGTTGAGGCCTCCCATTTTTTTAGCATCACCAAAGAACATTCGTTGAAGATTCGGGCATACCTGACGATTTCGAAAAGGTTGAAACACGTTGCAGGGAAAACATGTTGTGCGTTTATAAAAATTATCAAGAACGATAGCATCAGCAATGTACCCTTTCAAAATGCTGAAGTGAAAGCAAGGTGTTAGAAGATGACGATTTCGATGCCATTTCCTTCCTTTGCTGGTAAGCAGTCCATCGCCAACCCAGGGTCGAATGAATCGGTAAGCGATGTTGCTTTTGGGGGCTAAAAATGTAATAAGAATCAACAGATAGAGTGTGTCATACATCATATTGTAAACTTGCAAGTTAAAAATGAAGTTCACATATAGACGCGTTTCATTAAAAGTACAGTACATTAAACACCGAATTTTGTTACCAACATTGCAAAATTTAAAATTTTTTACATAGGATTATGTCTAATCATTGTGGATTCACAACAAGCCTTTTCAAGGCTTATAGTTTTCAAGGTACATTTTTAGCAATTAAATTTCATCAATCTTTGTTGCCTATTTTAAAGTATTTCTGCAAATGATGCTGAGTAACATTCTGTAGTCGCAAATGAATTTTGATGAAATTCTCCTGAGTTGATGAATCACGTCCAACCTATCAATTGTGGGTGGTCTGTCGATTTTAGCAGTCATGTGTTTGATTGCGCGTTTTTGGCAGCGTTTCTGCTAAATGAAGAACTTTTTTATGTTCTGAAACCTACAGTTCCTGAAGAAACCGTAATCTTAGGAAAAAAGCGCAAGATTACGAAAAAAGCTTTAAATATTTGATAGTATAGAGACATTCTGCAGTAATAGTAAAACCAATTCAAACTTTATTTCATTGCACTGCTATTGTGTCATGCGGGACTTGCAACAAAAAAATCGCTTTGTCCTTTGACCAAAACAAAAGTGTAGTGACAACATATATCCGACTGTGGCCTTCACTCTGGGATATGCTGAGTAATAATAAACTTAGACCTGACATTCCAATTTTACACAATGGATGCCATCAAAATTATCAACACTTTTTTCAAACAATTATGGACTGTGTAATTGCACGTACTTGATTGGAACCCATTTTCTGCACTTTGCGCGCTTCCCGTAATTTGTCTGTTAACACTAGAAGGACGGCTGCTTTTGCATACTTTGAAGGACGAAACGCGTCAATTGACGCAATATGCTTTTTGAATCGCAGAAATATGAAACATTTTAATCAGAAAAGTGTTTTTTATCTTTTGTAAACTACTTTCTACTGATTTCTACTTTTTTATTAGGAAATATTAAAAAAAATTACATTCAATTCCGATTTTTGTCAAAACAACTACAATAGAGTGTACCCAGTGTATGCAGTGCATGCAGTATTGAAGGTCACGATTTGCACATTTTGTATGCACAGGTACCTTACACGTGTCTGTTATAATTTTGAAAAGTGTCAGTAGTGCGATTTATGCATTTTGAAGTAGAAAACCTGAACTGTTGTTTGACCGCAGGTGTGGTGTTGGAGTTTTAAAGGCTGAAAAATTCTTCTGCTAGACGCTTTTCAGACACAATATTTCCTGTCAACTCTTCTCCCACTTTGCCTATTTATTATTTGGGGCTTATACTGGCATGACAGACTAATTGATAAGTTACCCAACTGTTGATAAAAACTACATCAAGCATCATAAAACACTTGCACACGCCACCTTCTTGTTCCTGCTTTCATAGAGTAAAGTCTCGTCGTTTGATCATAAACGTCGCCTCCCACTGGTGTCATTGCACTACAGTACTCAGTCGGGTTTCTTTTTCGGATTTTCATTGCTTGAAAGTTGAACATCTGGATTTAGACTACTAAAAATTGCCGCTCTTTTCTTTGATTTGCACTGGTATGCTGTAAACGTGATTGGCGTTTCATTATCAAACCAAAGCACTTCTGCTTTCTACAGCTCCTTTTTCTTTTTGGACTCTTCTGGAACTTCCGGTTTTGCGACATTGATCAAACGAAACTGCACCTATTTTCAGCAATTTACTGCACCTGGTCAAGTGATGTGAAAAAATTATCACATTCAGCATTGCAACCTAGCTAGAATATCCACCCATTAGCTTTATAACAACATCAGTAGGCACATCCAAGTCTGAACTTTGCGTGTGATCTTTTCCTACAAAGGAAATCCTATCGAAAAAACATTCGTTTTGGAGATCAACTGCCAGAACTTCAAACCAAGCTAATAAACCTTCTCTGGTTTGTTAGTCATGTACTGGATGAATCTGCAACATGCCTTGTACATGGCAACAACTGCTCATCCACTATGATGTTGTAGGCTACTTTCTGCGGCAAAAAAAACTTTTTGGAAGTTTTCTATAAGATTATTCCAAAGTTGCGAATCGAAAGAAAATTTATCGTGCAAAAGATTTCAAAGCCTTTTCCTTCAAAGCCTTTCAGCTTTGTGTCATGTAAAAAATGATCCAATTGGACATCCGGAGTCAGTAAGAAATCTGACCCCGACTCTTAATGTTCTTAGACATCTGACTCCGACTCCACCCAAAACTTCTCTACGACTCCCACTCCGGCTCCGACTCCGCAACCCTGGCTGCACGTGTTTGATAAAGTTGGGATATCACTTTTACTCAAATGAAGGAGAAACTGTATTAAGTTTTACTTTTCAAATGTAAAAGTTTTTAAAATCGTTTACCACCCCAGCTGCACTTAAAAAAATTGTTTTGTACCTTTATTGCTTCTGGAAGCACTTTTCAGAGTGCACCTAACTCATCATAATCTCGCTTCGGATTTCATCTACAGCAAATCCAATATATGTACATGCTGGTGTTTTAAAATAGCTTGAATCACATTTTGACAACATGAAAAATAGGTTCTATAATTTGATTGACGTATGGGCTAGGCCTCAACAATGAAACCGTTTAAAGATTTTGAGGTTAATCAAGTGACTTACCACCACTCTTTATAAAAGACACTGCTGTATCAGGATGGTAAAGATGCAGACTTGAAGAAAACGGCGTGTTCCATCTGTTGAACATTGTCGGATGGTGTTGAGGCATCGTTTTCACAAATGCAAGCAAACCTTTCTCGTTTGGTGGAAACTGTAAGTTTGATCGTAATTTTTTTTAATGCATGCAATTTAGGAAGATGTGAAAAGTCAGTTTTGTGTAAGCAGCTTCTTTCTAGAAATCTTTAATCCCGTGATTGAAGTTATCCTTGCTACTTATGGCTTTGTGCTTAATTTATCTTTCTCTTTGCTGCAATGTGGAGACCATAGGTTTCGCGAACAACTTCATTACTATAAATCTGTTGAAAGCCAACGCTGCATACAAAAACTAACAACCAGAAAAACAACAACTAGTTGACTGTGCAAGAAGAAGTGCCCTTGAGAGGAAACTTATGTGCTGGTGTCAGAAAGGTTTTGTACCCCCTTATAAATCACAACAGAGCAAATAGCTTCATCAGCTTTTCGATGCTATGACCAGAAATGGTTGTGTTTTTATCATAATTTACATTATAACCATTTACCAATGTTAATACTAGCTAATTTGAAAAATATTTCTGATCTCAGAGAATGCACATAACACCGTCGCTTTACGAATTTCACAACTAACCGTCAAAATTAACATAAATAGTAGGAGGAGAAACAATTTAATAAAAGCTCCCTGTTCTTTCACTTCTCGGCTTAAAATGAACGTAAAAGCATTTCATACATGACAGTGGAAAAAACAGAAATCAAATTTGTCACCTGGAATTTTTAGTAATCCCTGGCCTACTTGTATTACTAACCAACGGTAGCCACATACATGAATGTGTATCTTAATCACAATTCACACTTAATACATTTCGAACCGGACAATTGGAGAGATTTTTTTCCCGAAGTGGAAAAGATAGATAGTATTCGTTTCACCATGGAATTGGAAACTAACGGTTTCATGACCTTCCTTGATGTGCTTGTTGAACGTTGCTAATCCGGTATTGTTAGTCGAGCATATCGAAAACCCACGCATACTGGTCTGTATAGCAACTGGCCCGGTTTCTTTCCGTGACATTAAAAAAGATATCTTCATGTTCTTTTACCTATTTCAATCTTTGCTTCTTCATTTTCGACTGAGAAGCTGCTTTTTAGAGGTTTTTTAGACTTTCTGCCAGCCTCCGGTAGGCGGCGTCGAGCTTATGTGAACTCCAGCCATAGGGTGATCTAGAATTTCTAGGGGTCTGCTTAGGAGCGAGTTCATCTCGATGTGCACTGGGGACTATATAGCGATGAAGACCCATTAAGTTCCGAGATCCTCGATGATGGCCTGAGAAGGTTCTTCCCTAAAACATTTTGAAAACCTTACTAAAATTTGAAAGGCGTTAAATATCAAGCAACTGAAGCCCTTGCAATCTCAAAACAACGTGCCAAGGCATCGCGATGCCGCACTTGGAAACCTCTGGCCTCTATATAAGACAAAAGCAATAACACAAGGAAAAATAAAAGCAAAACTATTTTGTAGGAAACAGCCTATAAAAATAAGGACGAATGTTAGACATAAGGATGGCATTGTAGCCCTGCCTATAACTGTTTGACTGCTACTGGCCCAATGGAGCAAGGACCCCTCCACTTGGGACATTCACTGCAGTACTAAGCGGCGGTTGTGACGCCAAATTCTTCCATCGCGAAATCCAAATCTATGTTGACTTTCTCTGTGCATATGAATCAAGGCTAGTCCATTCAAACGGTTGTGGTGCGGAGAAACATTTTCAGACCGTGCAAGGCCGAGAAACTTCGTTTAGCTTCACATGTTGTCATTGGCAGTGCAGCTATCATTTTCAGTAGCCTGAAGATGTTGGGAAATACCTCGTCACCTCACTGGATCAATACTTGTAGCAGAATGCTGGGTAGCTTGGACTGATCGCAATTGGTGAAGTGATTGACCACATACTGAGCTACGAAGATACTAACAGTGGTGAAGGCAGACCTTCTTTGAACAGCTCAACCAGGCTGTCAACGTGATGGCGCAATTCATGAGTCTTCCTCATAACTGATGGGACAAGGCATAAGCCCAATGTGGCTTTTCTGGCGTTTTCTTTGAACCTGTTGTTTAACATCATCAGCAGGTGGTCAAGAAAAGGAATTGTAATCGTTTGGCCGTAGTATTCACCTGGTGTTGCAGCTCTGATGATTTCCCTGTACATTTTGACTTCCATGCATGCGCGGGATTGTGGGAAAAAAGGTTACAGCTTCTTCGGGTCTAGGACATTTCGGCAATGCCATTTCGGCGACGCCGATTGGGCGATGCCGATTCGGTGACAGTTCGTTTCGGTGATGGGACGTTTCGGCGATGGTGGTCGCAAAAGTTTTATAAGAAAAAAGTGTTTTTGAAATATGCTTTTCATGAGCGTTTGGTGGCCGGAAATACCCCGCCCAACAAATTATCACGTTATAGAATATGCGATGAAAGGATTCTGCGAGTTGTTCAGAGACATGGCAATTACGGCGTGATCGAATATCTACGCGAGATTGCCCACAGTTTCCAAATGGACTAGTTCAAATTCTGATGTTTTTATCTGGTAATTGTGTGGTGTCTTTGGCTGGTATTTGTGTGCTATTTATTTGTGATCCTGATTTAACGTGTAAAAAAAAGAAAAAAGAGTTAAAATTCAAAAATGTTCTTATCAAAATTTCTTATTAACTGATTCATCGCCGAAAAGTCCCATTCCGGCTTCTTCCGCCACATCGCCTGCCTGTTTCATCCATCCTCGGTGGAAATCCCCACCCCGATGACGTTCGTTTTGAAGACTCTTCCTGGTGTCTTTCACCAGTCCCATCGCTGTGGTGATGTCGATAGAACTGTCCCGCAGCATGACTGTGAGCCTCTTGATATAGTTTAGCACATTGCAGCCAATGATCAAAGCCACCAGGAACGACCCTTCCTCTATAGCTGGCAGTAGACCTTTGGCATCGGCAATGGTTTTACGGTTTCATTGCAGGGTGTCCTCTTTGAGCGCGATATCTCTGTGAGATTTTTAATGATGAAACAGTTCGGCAAAGGTTCGTCCTTGTATGGCTGTATCGTGGTAACGTAATTTTAGAAATACTGTACAGTCGGTTGAAAAACAATTTTTTAGAGACATCAGAACATGGGTGGATGAAAAAAGTATCTCATCTCCTTCTGAGCTGAGCTTTAACCAAAAATTGTTGCTGGCAGGTCTGATGCTAATCAGTAGTCATCTTTAGTAAAGCCTACGGCTAATCCAGTGCACTTCATTTTTAGCCTACCTGACATGTAAGCTATGTTTTACGGTTAGGTTTGCTGTTTCAGAAATTTACCCTGTCACTGAGCGCTCTAACCTAGTCCGTTGTTAACTGCATTGAAGTTTGTTGTAGCGTAATTTTGACGTCTGGACTAATGAAATGAGCTTGCACTCATTGATGAAAGCTTGTAGGAAAAAAGTGATATAATTTTCTGCCTATTCAACTTTTGTCAACAGTCTGCAGCTTATTCAACTTTTGTCCACAAGAAGCCTAATCTAACCCAAATGAGACAAGAGTTTAAATACTCACGTGCGGTTTATGTAACAATGGAACCATACCTTTTGTAAAAAAATTGCTCATTAGAAGATTCATTTTTAATGAAATAAACATATTTGGACAGCCCAAACTCAGTAAAACATGCTTTTCATTTAATATTTTCGTCTTTTCCTTGTCCAAGAAATGGTTTATTTAAAAGCTACCCAAAAAATTAGCCCAATGGACGTTTCTGTGTCGAGAACCATTGATCAAAAAACATATCTGAAAATTTAGAGGAGGACTTAAGCCCCCTTAACCCCCTGGATCCGCCTATGCCAGCATGCATCAAATCCCCTGCAAATCAAAATTCGTCTTTCTCGGATACTTTTAACAATTTGCAATGGCTGTTTTAGTATAATCCAGATATGGGGTAGTCGTAGTCGTCAAAGCGATAACAGTTTTTTGAGTAATCGTAATCGTTTAAACTGACCAAAAATGACATTTAATCTTAATCGCAATCGATTACATTACGAATTTATTCGTAATCGGCGACTAATTTCTCAATTAGACATGGAATTCTTCGCGCTACGTCAGCGGGCGATGAACCACGGTTTCGGAGGTTGGGTTTCCTCCTTTTCATTGGTGAGGTCACAGTATGTGACGCACGCAAGTGAATCCATCAGTTGCAAAGGTAGACCGGTTTCGCGTATGTAAACACATCTGCACTACTGCGGATATAAAACCTAGCCAGTATAAAACTTGATAGCGAATGTTGACAATGAAACTATTATAGAAAAACAACTTTTGCTAGGACTAATCAGCAAGATCGGAATAATAATATTAGCCTGGCTAAACTGACACTCTGGTAGCAGAAAAGATAGCCCTACATTACGAGGGGAGGTGTTGGTTTTATGTACAGTAGAACCTGTCTAATTCATCATCGTTTAATTCACCAATTCGCTCAATCCGTCACTCTTTCGTCGGTCCCGACAGAATCGCTATCTTTTGTGCACATTTCTGTTCACCTAAATTGCCATCGCCTGATTCATCAATTTGCTATTTCTTACCCTTACAAGCGTTTTGTTTGGCTAATACGTCATTTGCAGTTTCGCTTTTGATGTTTAAGCAGCTAGTACGCGTGGGATATCAAACAATTTAAAAATCTTTATCTGAGAAATGTCGCACCTCGCAATTTGTTTATCGAATTTATACACGAGGTGCGAAGCGTGACCCGACTCCCCAATGAGAGAACGCGGAAAGTCTTTAAAGTTTGTTAAATTTTGAAAGTTGTTTGATTAAATCGAGGAGTCCAGATAGAGGAATCAATTGTTGTATTCAACCATGACGTCATAAACTTGTATTTTACCGCAAATGAATGCACTATGTATACGAGTTACTATGATAAAGTATACGAGCTTCAACATCAGAGTCTTCATTCACCTGTTTGCATAATTCGTCACTTCGCCTAAATCGTCACTTTTTTCTAATCCCTTGAGGTGATGAATTAGGCAAATTCTATTTATATACATTCAGAGCAAGACCATAAATACAAGTGCTGCTGTAGGTTATGTGCATAATTAGTAGGACAACCAAGTTTTCGACCTAGAAACTAAAAAGTTTGACTTTATAATTTACAAAATTTGACTTTATTTTAATTTATCAATTTCCTGCGTTTTTAACTGAAACGCAGAATACAAAGTTTATATTAGAAATCAAAGCAGTAAGTCAAAACAAATATGTGTTCTGTTGAAATGAAACAAATATCAAAGTGCAAAAGACCCAACGAGACTAGAGGTGACAAAACACGGACGAAAACCAAGCCGAAAGCACAAGAAAAATATCCAGTGTCAATAAGCATCCTGAGGTCACTCAGGAGGTTCTACTGAGGTCACTCAGGTCACTCAGGAGGTTCTACTGAGGTCAGGAGGTTCTACTGAGGTCACTCATCCTGAGGTCACTCAGGAGGTTCTACATTGTTACACTTAAGCATCAAGCAGTGCGTCACATTATTGCCTTTAAAGTTTCTATATGCGTAATTGGTCAAGCGTTTACCAAACCAAGCACGGTAAGGCCACGTTTTTTTGCCTTGCCACAACTAGCCTACTTAATATTCAATGGTTCGGCAGTGGAAAAGCAACATGATTTTGTCAGAAGTTGCAAACAAGGATTATAATTCAGACTTGCAACAAAACTTGCAAAAGCACATTAGTTTGTGTTGTTGTAGCCTTAATAAAATATCGATAAAGAGAAAAACTCTGCTGCAACAAAATTTGGACATAACGAAATCTTTCGACATTTTTAGCTAATAACTTCGGAGTAGCTCATGGAATCAGCGTGAAATTTGATTTGTGGATGTTTCATAAACCTTGAAAAAGGCATATTGACTTTTGGTTGCCCTAATAATTACTACAGTAGTTTAACTTTTTCAGAGGAACAAAGTAATATAACCCAAGTCGAAAGCATCTTTCCACAATGCTGATAACTAGCATGTCAACAGAGATCATCCAACATATGGTAAAAAAAACTCAACGAAACCAGTGAGCTTTTGTTGACCGTTGACGTTTGCGCCAATAGACAGATGCTCTGCTATGTTGACACCACTGTTAATTTAATTTCAAATTAGAAGTTACACAACGCTATGCTGGCTGGCAGACGATCCAAAGGTGACCACACATTTGAAAACATCGTAACCCAGTTTGAAGAAATAGTCATACGTTTTGAAATTACTAACAAACAACTTTTCAGCGTTGTTGGATGAGTGTTCAAGCCTGCTAGGTGTCGTATCACTGATAAAAGATTTTAAATGTTGATGTTTATCAACTGTAACAAACGTTTCAAACCTTGGTTTAATTTTCTTTAATTAAAATTTAAAGAGTTTGTTGACTCTTGACTGCGCAAATATCTGAGCAAGCAATTAATGTAATTTTTCTTTTTTTCAGTTCCTACACTTTCGTGTTTCATAATATCGTTTATTGCATTCGTTCATATCTTAATTGCCTGAAAAATATTTACATCAAACCACGCAAATGGGTTGTATTTTCCTTCTGAGGATGTCTGAAGACAAATGCAATCGCTATTGTAATCGTGATTACTTTCAATGTAATCGTAATCGATTACATTGTGATTTTGTTTATTCATAATCGTAATCGAGCATTTGGCGAGTAATCGTAATCGATTACATTTGTTATAATCGCCTCATATCTAGTATAATCTCAGTATTCCGAAAGCATAGCAATGTGACACCACTTCATAGGTGTGATATTTCCAATTAAAAATCACAGAAAGTCCAACATGTATGACCCTCAACTACACACTACAGAAAGAGCTGGCTTCATTCTATAACACTATTGAGCTGAATAAAGTACCATGTGACGTCATAAACACACTTTTCGACTGTTCTGACACGTCACGCACCACTTAGGGCATTGAGCTAAAAATGAAACAGAAACAATTGAGATATCCCCAAACACACGCAAAAAATGCGATACCTTGTGTAACCAATGAAATAACAACTTTAGTCAATAAATTTTCACATGACTGTACAAACAAAACTTTTTAAAAACTTTGTGCACAATTGCCCGTCTCAATTATGAACGTGGAGGTTTGCGGACACCCTAAGCTCTTATGGGCCCTGGAACACACCTATCGTGGGCTCTGGCAAGAAACAGGCCTGCAATAAAAATCTTCGAAATGTAAGACGAATAATTCAATTTCTTGCGTTCTATTTTTTATGCTGATACAGTGCTGTTTCCATTCTTCTTTTGTCTTGACTGAAACTAGTGCAAAAACTAACGAGCTTTGTGCTATAGATTAACTCTAATGAACCATAGCACCGAAAGCAAGATAACATTCTGTCACTTTACCAAAGTGCCGAATTACAATGTCTCCACCTACTATAGATAATGTATATAGTAAATGAATTTCGGTCACCATTCAGATTATGTCGTATATCAAAAAACACTGTTTCATGAAAACAGTTCCTACAGATCTCTGTACAGGTGGAGCTAGTCATGGTTGTTCATTGAGTGTTTCATTTCACTACCCACGAAAGACACTCAATTTTAATCCTCCTTGCTCCACATTGACTATCTTTAATGTTTAAACCATTTTCAACAATTTCAACACACGCTGAGCCCACCTTTTGACATATCTCCTGTACAACTAACAATCGACAAATTACTTTTTTCGTCCTTTATGCGTAAGGGTGAGTTAAGAACCAATCCACTTGCCCTACGTTTCCGCCTCAACGACTTTAGATCATAACTTAATCCAAAATAAGATGAAATTGCTAAGTTGCAAAAGGAACCAAGAAAATCAGTGTTTGCATGGAACCAACTGTGATGCGATAAATAAAAAACATCACAACACAGTTTCCACCACAGTGCAATATTATCATGCCAAGTAGGTTCTTCAGCTTAATCATTTGCTTTCATTGACCTTCGATATTTTTTTTCAACTTTGAACCTACCTGCAACACGTTAGGATTAACTTTCTCGCGTCACATTGCTAAATAAGTGGTTGCTTGATGTTAGAAATCTCCACACTTTGCATTAGTTTTGTTTCAAATTTCCAAAGTGCGAACAATTTCACAGAAAAAGTGTTGTGAAAACATTTGGAACTGAAAATACGTTACAACGCCAACACTACACTATAAATACCTGTTTGAGGTGTCCCAACAACCAGTGACTTTTTGCTGGTCCTGGAAGTTCATCCAGTTTTTTTGCTTTTCGGTACAGTACAACGAGAGGAATAGCTGCATTCAGCACAAAGTACACCAAGGACAAGAATAATCCAAGGTCAACAATCAGAAATGGACTAATTATACCAGTCGCAGTAAGAGATGAATGTACTTGCCAACTTGTTGCCATTCCTAGGCGTTAAGTTTTTTGTACACTGAAATAGAAGCAAAGATGAAATCTGCAGTGCACTGTCAAGAAGCTGTACTTTATTTCCTCTTTCATGGAAAAATGAGCAACCCCATCCTTTTTCCGTGTAACTTGTCTATTATCCATTGTGTAATAAGTGTGTTTGCTTACGCTCTCTTATGCCCCTGGCGTTCAATCCCACTGCAATTATAGAACTTTCTGGTAAATATGAAATTAATCAACCAAATCATGTTTTTAGAAAGACATGCAATCTCTAACAGACAAGAACACAAAAGCATGATGCCATCTCTATTGTTAGAGTCGATGTAATACCCTATATCTCAAGACCATCATATGCCATTACGTAATACGAAAATTTTGATATGGTTACTTGTCTTTCCTATCACCTCTGTAAACGCCACACAAACGTAAGTCATCACCATACACTTGGTAACTAAGAGATTTATTGATGCGGATATCGCTTCTGCACTTCATAACAAAAGCAAAAGACAGAAGTAACATATCAGACATGGCCGTATGATAGAGTTTGCTGCAAATATTCTCCGCACCAGCACTGTGTCGGTAATTTGTATTTTGTTTGCCATGAATTGCCAACCGCTAACGCCAGAAAGTCAACCAAAGGCTTTAAAGATACGGATTTTCGCTTAGGCTCTTTACAAGAAAAACCAAGAGATGGTACCTTGATGTTTTTTCTCAAATCCCGAAGACATTATCCAAAAAACATTGTTCTTCCCCTGTTGTGTTGTCACCCCTCAAAAATTAAAAGCCAAAAATTCCCAATTTCTTAGCATTGAAACTACAAGAATTTCCGCGTTTTTCGAGGGTTTGAAGAGGTCTCTTGCTCTATCGGTTGGCGAGTTATGGCCGAACATGTGGGAGCCAAAATTGTGGTTTTGCGTGACTTACAGGATTAAATGATCGCATTTACCAAACCTTGCAATTCTAAAAGCTGGTATTTCTGTAAAAAAGGTGTTATGCGTTTTTGCAATACGCATTTGTTCTGCGAGTAAGTAGTTCTCTTTAATACACCAAATATGATCAGAAACTCCCTAGTACATGCTAACTCATCTTCCCACGTGTTACACAAGCAAATAGTGATGAATAGTTATTCCTTATACAACCGCATTTATTGATGTATGCCAACAACGTTATACGTAATTCATCAAACTACAGTGCATTTTTCGAACAGAGAAGCATGCCGTGGGAATAGAAATGCTGGACGTCATCAGTTCTACTCCATGCTTAGCTAACAGATTATTTTTGTCGTACTGATCTAAATGTTTCGTCTTCAATTTTTGTTTCTTTTGCATCTAACTCCAATGCTTTTGTCCAACATTTACTGACAATCAGTAGTCGCAACTCTGCAAATCGCAGCGACCAAGCTTTTATTTTCTCGTCTGTTGAAAATGTACGCAGATTTCGTGCTTACTGGCTTGTTTTAGGCTAGCTTACACATTCATTCTTTTTCGTTAAAAAGTCCAATCACTTACACTAGCAAAAGAACCGATGGGTTCTCAGTTTGCCGCGTTGACCTGCTCAGTCTTGCAGAAGCCAAACAAAGGTAATTCGCACAAGCTTTGGTAGATATTTCAAAGGGTCCATGACGTATAGTTAAACATTAAACCGCCATTAGCTGCTTCGCATTTGATCAGTCAGCTGCATTAAGGTAATTGTTGAGTAAATGTTGCTTGTGAGCCTTAAGAAATTCTAGTCTTAATTGAATACTTTATTTCTATGTGTCTTCTACAATAATTTACTTATACGTCTCACAAAAATATATCAGCATGTTTCATGCCAGTTTCCAGTCTGTACAGTCGTGAGCTGAGTCAAAGTTTCTTATAAACTGCATGTAGCGTGATTGACTTTAGCTTTGTGGTGAACGTGCAAATTTTCGTTAAATGGAAAGGCTGCAGAAAGTTTTAGATGAAAATCGTTAAATCTTGTTCAAATTTTCTCAAATTTGCTTTTCTAAAAGACAGCGAAAAGCTAATTTTTTGGTTGCGCCAGTTACACATCTGAAATTTTGGGCTGTGCGAATGATTTCGCTTTGAGCGAACAAAGATGCATGACAGTTTCCACTCAAAATCTTCACAGCATAATGCACCAGTTGACGGGCCCGTTGGCGACAGAGTCAACCTCTTGCATTGTTTATGTTCTAACAATTCTCATGAACCGGGCTTCACGAGAAATGTTGAAATGAGGCGAATGAAGTAATGGGAAGTACAACATGTGTTGCGTGTTAAGCTACATCGGCATCTTTCAAAGGATCATTCCAGAAAGAGTTGTTTTCACTTGTAAGTGGAAAGTTTGTTCCAAACCGAAGCAAAGAAATTTCAGAAGAAAATTTTTCATTGACATGTAACATGAAACAGATTTGTCTTTGCTGTACTGAGATGGTTTTTAACGTCCTGCATTTTTTCAAATTGTACACACATCTCCGAACAACATGCTGAACAGCTGTTCTTAGACAGGTGTTAGTAATGATTATACCACACTCTACAAGTATAAAGCACAATATGCGTAACATTTTGAAGGAGAACATTTATTCAATACAATTGGTCGGAAGATGCAAGGCAAAACGAAATTTCAATTGGTCGGAAGGTACAGTCGGTCGGAAGATGCAGCGTTGGATGAGCTAATGCAAATTTCACAGCAGCATACAGCTGCTATTTCAATAGCGAATCGTAATGATTACCTGAATAAGTCTTAAAGTAAGCCACCATCATCAGTTACCACAATTGTTCTGTTGCTATATTTTTTTTCCGAGATCTTTTCGTTTTTATGAACTTAGTCTTGATAAAACCGGTCCTGTTGCGGCTGTCCGCTTTTAATATGCCTACTCCATGCTAGCTCATATGGCTAAAGAAGTAATTTGTAAAAGAGTGTTCTAACAGAACACTACGATCACGATCCTCATCCAGCAGTGATAAGAATAAAAACCTTCCAATTTCATCATCAGATTAAAAAGGAAATATATGGCCTGACTTAATTTTATTTAGCGACATTCATTCTTCTTTTTAGCCAGTTGTTCTAACCACTGTTCAGCCGCACTAGATCTCGGGGCAGATGTTTGAGCAGCCATTCAATTGACTCATTGTCCGGAATAGTAAGGCCGTGAAGTCCATGAGGGGGTCGATGGATTGGACATTGGAAGACAACATGGTCGTCGGTTTGTTCTTCTGCGCCAAACTCACAGGCTCCAGAGGCGGCCATACCCCATTTGTATAAATAGGAGCGGATACGACCGACACCGGTGCGGAAGCGGTTAACCCTGGAATACTATCGTTGCATTTTTGTCACGTTAATACTATCATCGGGTCTGCCAGACCCGGTTTTTAAAAATAAAAAAATACTTTTTCCTTTAACTGCAGTTTATAACAAAAACTACACTGAAAATATCAGATTCACTGAGCAATTTGAGCACTAACAAAGTTACTTTACTCTAATATCATACGATTGTGATGAAAAGTAAGTAAGGTGTCGAAAGTGTCATATATGCTTGATTTAGCGACGGTGTCATGTAGTTCTGAACTGAATTACTCATAAAAAAAATTACGGGCGTGATGAACTTCTCCTTTTGTGTTCTGCTAACATGACCGTAGATGTATGCACTGAGTGAGTTTCAGCTTGTTACAGGCAAAACTTCCTCTAACCATAACGTGGGGTCAGTGTGACCAGTCACCTCACACTAATACAATCGTCGGGTCTGCCAGACCCGAACTCGCACCCCTGTGCAAATACTAGAAGAGTGTGGGACGACCGCAATCACACCTGTTACTCGCCACACCAACACATGAAGCTACTGCAGAGTTCCAAGCGCGCCGACTTTCGCTTCCGTAGTTTCACTTGGATGACCTCATTTGACCTGGGTCTGGCAGACCCACTATAGTATTCCAGCCGGATCCAGACTCTTTTTTGGAGGGTCATTCCGAGGGGATAGGTGTCGGGCATGAAAATGAGGAGTCTTCTGGGATTGTCCGCCCACTCCGCATTCCGTTGGTGATCCGTCCAGTGTGCCGCAAGTTTGTTGTTGTTGTCAGATGAACTGGTGAGTCGTTGTACGGCGGGTACAAATGGGTGTCTCGATTTGAGGCGATGTGCATCTGTACTCGATGGACGGGTGAGCGCTGAGTGGAGCAGATATCCAGGCCCATGGCACGACGTGCTAGAGACAGTGTGGCTCCATCTCGACGAAGCTCAGTAGGTTGGATGCCTGCGAGGATTGGAAGGTTGTCCGCTGGTGTAGGACGCAGGCATCCAGTCACAATTCGCAAGGCGTCGTTGATGGCAGGGTCCATGAGGCGGGAATGGAACACTGCGGCACCAGACAGGAGGAGCACAGTGCTCTGCGACTGAATGTACCAAGGGCTAAGGTGGCTGTTTGCAGAGTTGATGCTCCAACATCCCAACCGGAGCCTGCAAGATGCCTCACGAGCGCGACGCGTGATGTCAGCTTCTTGCTAAGTGACTCAAGGTGTCTGCGATACGTGAGCGACCTGTCCAGCGTTACTCCGAGGTATTTGGGCTCGGAGCAGAAGGGCAGGGTTTTGCTTTTGAGGTGGACTATCAGCTCACGTTTAGCTTCTTTTTGGTTAAGGTGGAAGGCTGCCGAAACCATTTTTGTTGTCCTGAGTTTGACTTCCAAGTCTGGAGGTATTCACTTACGGTTGTCATGTCCTTGCTCAGCGCCAATCTCCATCAGCATGCATTATTGCTAGATCGTCAACATATGCATACACTCTGGAGATGGCGTTTGGCAGGTCAGAGAGATAGATTTTGAAGAGAAGGGTACCAGGACTGATCCCTGTGCGACGCCGTTCTTGAGGCGTTACAACCTGCTCATTTTTCCATTTACTGTGGTAAGGGGGGTAAATCTGCGATTGTCACACATCTCCATGGTCACGTGGACCATGTGTCTATTAGGAAGCAATTGCAGCAGCTTGCTGGTGAGGCAATGATGCCATATACTGGGTCGTAGGCTGCTGGGAGATGGACAAAAACACCTCCGGCCTTCTTTTCAGCCGAAATGCTATCCTAGATGTCCTATGTCAACAGGGTGACCTGCTCTCCAGCCGACCCCGTGTCGAAAGCCCGCCTGCTCTTGTGGGAGGAATGGGTCATGATTGGTTCAACAGGAGCGTAGATGAGTCTCTCAAGGATTTTAAATGGGACACACAGTAGAGATATGGGACGATAACTCTTTGAGTCACCCCATGGCTTTTCTGGTTTAGGGATCACAACTATTCGTGCTCCTTTCCAGATATTTGAAATTTTGAGTTGGCGCATGCATGAAGTGAGGAAGTCGCAAAATCAAGATTTGAGACCGACCCGGCATGGGGTATGAATTCCGGGAAGATGGAGTCCAATCCCGGAGACTTTTCTGGCTTCAGGCATCTGAGGGGAGCGGCAAGCTTTTCCGGCCTGAAGGGTTCAAAGATACTGTGACCCTCAGTTGATGGAATCTTCCATAGATCGAACAACTCCTTGTTGACCAGCCTGGTGTGCTCCCGGTTGCAAGGCGATGGAGTTTGCCGAGACAGGGCACAGGCGAGAGGCGCGTCCAGACCTACCAGTAAATTTGCTGATGCTTCTCCACGCCTTACGGCTAGTTTGCGAGAAGTCGGTGGAATTAACAGCTTCTTCCCATCGCTCCTGCTTCTGTTGAAGCCGAGATAGTAGGACGAAGTGGCTCTATCAGAGTCAGTCCCCACTGGGGCTCGGATGAAGGAGTGATAGAGAGTCTCGCACTCTTTGTCCCAGCATTGGTATTCTAACGACGGCCACGTGGGATACATTATTAGAAGGCGGGTAGTAGGCTCTCGCAAATATCCTGGTATGCCCTCTCGATATTTGACGTGTCCCGAGGTGGAAATCTCTCAACATATTGACCTGTAAGAAGGCAAAGTGCTTCCAGTTAGCTTTGCGAAAGTTCCAACCCTTCATCGGATCTCTGTAAGCAGGAACCTTGAGTTTCGGTGGCATTATGCAGGAGGGCCGATGTTGTGACCGCGGGAACTTCCCTAGAACACGTCTGTCCGCCAGTCGGCTGTCCTGGCCGAAGCTCTTCGCGAAAGCCAGGTCCTGGTTGGTGCCGAAATTTCATCGGTGAGAGAAAAAACTAGTTTCTTCCTTTGGGTCATACAGCAGTGCAAGGTTGTTGGATGTTGCCCAGAAGTCCAGGCTCTCACCGTCAGGAGATATTTTTTGTAACCCCAGCTGACATGTTAGCAGTTGAAGCCATCAACATACAGACTGGGGTGTGGGAACGTCAGGATGGCCCTTAATGTGAATTACGAGTTTGGATGTTTGTAGACGTTAATGATCTTGTATCCTGCGACGTCTACGCAGCACGTGGACAAGCGTAGCAAGGCCATGATTCCTGCTCAGGACTGACCCGACTACTGAAAAGTTGGGGATCACCAGCTTGTCTGCAGTTGTGCATAATGGGTCTCCTGTATAGGACGATGATGAAAGCCTAGTTCCTATAGGCTAGCTGCTCAATGACGGAGATCTCGTTTGCAGTGCGCCCCTCGGTGTTCAGCTGGAGTATGCAGTGCCAGGTAAGGCTTTCAGGGGCCCTGAGGCACAATTTTTCAAGGGCCCTCATCTTTTCAATAAAAACCTGTGTCGCATGGTGTACCCAAAATACTCATATTCATCACATGAAACAAAACACAGTGCAGCATAAACTGAAAAGGGTAGCTAAGCAATGCGAAAACGAAAACATTAGTCGTATCGTAAATCCAAGAATACGAAAACGTTCTCAGTTTTTCCCACCATGTTAAAGACACTCGAACTATAGTAGTACTTTGTGTGTTTTTTTTTTTCAAGAAACTTCATGTTTCGGCTTGTCAAAGTTTTCTTTCCATAATAGTTCGGTCTCATGGTGCTTTATGCCCTGCTCTTTTCCTCTGTTTCGTATAAAAGATGCCATATTGTTTTTTTATGATGTCACAGGCATCTCCGATGTGTTTTTCCTGTTGCACGCATAGTTTGTATGTTGCATTGAACGCAGGGCAACAATCATAGTGCGTAAACTGCGTAGGAAGGCTATGACTGTATTGAATGCCAGCTTTCATGTTGGGGGCCCCTTGATTTCGGGACCCTGAGCCCCTGCCTCAAGGGCCTGATAGCTAATATGGCACTAGGAGTATGTTGGGTCGTGGGTCATCTTCGGCAGCATTTCTGCTTCCGCGCCATGAGAAGAGCGTTTTATGACCCATCCCACGCCGAACACATCCAGCGCAGGTAGCAGTGGTTGCTCTCGTAGTGACAGGTTTGGTTGACGTTTGTAGCGAATGTCGTATATGCAGGGCCACGTGAAGGCACCTGTCATCCTCCCAGACATTCATCATGCTGCATACGTAAGTTTCATAATTGTGTATTTACCGTGCTGTTATTAAACAGTTTTCATAAAAATTGATTTGGATCAAGGGTGGGTAAACATTTTCTACGGAGGACCACAATTAAAATTTTATTGCTACCGAGGGCCGCATGCTCGTATTACATACATTACGTAATCGCTTCGAAAACTTTGAAAAATTTTTACATGGGCTACCACAAAATGAAGGTAACAATAGTCACTTCCGGTTGAGTAAAAATGCGGTTTCGATTGAAACGTGTGGAAAAAAATCTTGATAATTCTAATCTAATTGATGAAATTACTTTTAACATAGACTCCAAATATGTACTATCCATGTACGTGTGAATGCCCTGCGGGCCGCACAAAATACCCTCGTGGGCCACATGAGGCCCGCTGGCCGTAGTTTGCCCACCTCTGATCTAGATGATCGATCGTGATCCATTCGTAGGAAACGTTTCAACAAAATTCAAATGCTGTTTGTACAAAGGGATGACTTCTTAAAGCTCACTTACCTATTGATGTTCATCATTCACGGGCGTGCCGAGGCTAGGTGGCGCTGGGGCAAGAAACAAGTTTAGCGTCAACATGTTAGAACCTAAGATCTTTTAGGAGTAAATGTACCGTATTGAAGACAGTACTTGCGACATTGTTGAAACTTTTCGGCGACCCCAGTGATTCGGCATTCGGGACATTGTTCCCCTCTTGCGACCTTTGGTACGACCCTGTGTTCACCAAGGAAATTATGGAAGTTACTCACCTGTGATATTAATTGCACCCAAAACTGTAAAAGAGTAGACGCTGAAGAGAACGTTGAAGAAAATATTCCAACCAGTTGTGCCCATGAAGAGCAGAGTTGTTTTGGACATCTTCGCACTTCGTAGAAATCAGTGGCAGATTAAGGGGGGATGACTGGGCTGCAGCCAGGGGCCCCACACAACCTTAATCCGACCCTGGCAGAAATGAATCGTTTTGAAAGGAACCCAACTATGAAATTACCCGCTTGCTCGTTTTTTCAAATAGCCATATTCGACTTTTGAAACCCCAAGTTTTATCGACTAACTCTTCTCAATACTTCGCAAAAACTAAAGCATCAGACTGCTCAACACCTGTCACCTGTGTAGTTCGCACATTTCCAAAGTCAAGCACAAACGAATCCCATTCCAGATTTTTGATTCTCAGTGATTCACGAAGAAAAACATTACCAAACGCTCTCATCACTTTAGCTGGAAGGACATGTATTTTTAATGACTTTCTTGTTCAAAGTCAATTTATAAAAACAATGTTCAAACAAACCAACATTGTTTTCATTTAATAAGTAAACCGTGGTTATGTTAATTACAGGAAAATATAATTGCTTTGTCCATTTTTCTAGGTACGTTTGTTGTTATGCACACATTTAAATTTGAAATGTGTCTCTCCAACATTTCATGGGAATGTTTCCTGATCTCCGTCCGATTGCTGTTCTTGAGCGCATCAACAGTTTTGGATTGTTAGCGCAAACCCTTTTTGCTCCATAGAAAATGCCGTAATCCAAAGGAGTTAGGTCGGGAGAATGTGCAGGTCATGGGTGGTCCATACAACAAATGATGAGCCTGCCTGCAGAGAAGCCCCAGTTGGAGGTATTCGAGCAAAGTAGTGGAGCAATGAGGTGTTTTTCCACCCTACTAATAAATCACAGTGTTCATGTCCACTTCTCGTTTCCGTCTCAGTGCCAAGATTAATATTCTTCTCATTGGTTTATTTTTTTTATCGCTTTGTGTTCACACTTACCGGACGTTCCTTAGCATCCCCGAAGCAGTAAGACCAGACAAAGCCATTACGACCAACGCGCACCAAACATTCAATTTCTTCAGACTAAGTGGGCGATAGTGATGCTTATGAGGCTAAGTCTGAACAAAAAGCGCATATTTTATTTGTTCAAGTGACCGCTACGGTGGGTAGTTTGCCTCGTCACTGACAAAATGAATTCCAAAAAATCGGAATGGTCTTCGATTCGCTAACTGGTGGTTTGCCCCGGACTTTGCTCAGGTCGTGCTGTATTATAAGTATGTTTAGAGCTTTTCTGTCTGGAAAGCCCTCCTTAATCATGGTTGATTTCGGGCAACTAGTTTCGTTACGAAATTGGTATGTACAATCTTGACCTTTCTTGCACAGAATATTTCGCTGCTTGATCTATTGAAGCTGGAAAGTAAAACTTTGGCGTTCTACAGTAACTATGATTTATCTCGAAAATCGAAGGCTGGGTTAATTTGATATGTAATGATAGCGACAATAAAACGGATGCATATTTTTGGGCCACCATGCAAAAAAAGACCTGGCTTATTTCGCATTCATTTATTTTTTGCATAGAAAAAACACTGCGTTCGGGCGAAGCAAATGGTTGACAAAAAAGAAACCACACTTACTTTTGTATTGTGAAAGGAAGAGTGGGCCTGCCAATACGCATTGCCTGCGTTTGAACGTGCATAAAAATTGTTCGTACTATAAGCTCACAATGAATTTGCGATCACTAGAACATCAAGGCACCCACACGATATTAAAAAGTGTTGAATATGTATTGACTTTGGCCAAAATGTCATAAGTAATAAAAGGTATGGAATTTCCAAAAGGAAAAACATGAAAGTTTCTGAGAAGAATCGTACTGTTCAACCTGATTACCTTAATTCGTTGTAGCCTAAGATTTGGTTTGAGTGAAAACATTCAAGCGCAAATTACAATTCTCTAGTGCAGCAAGTGGGGATAATAGGGGTACTCGATTTCCCAATCTCTGTAGGAAAGAAACGTGTATGTTTTGTTGATAAAAATTGAAAACCTCCAACAATCGCAAAAAGGCAATTCTGTGACGGCAATGCAAAGCAAGTCATGTGTGCATTGTCATTGCAGTTTCCAATTTATCCTGTCCGTAACTGGCTCTGGGATGATGCAGTGATCAAGGGAGGTTGTGCTGCATACACAACTTGCAGTAGCATTGGTGTTTATGCCAGTGTTGAAAAAAAATTCTTTCCAAGCGTTGAAATTTTTTATGTAATGCTTTTCAATTCGAACGAATAAACATGGTAAAAATTCATAAGATGATTTGTATTTTTAAGAGTATAAGTTACATAGCGCAAGCAAGGCAAATAACATCAATGTAATGGACAGTAGAGCATTAATCAGCTATATGAAAGAAAACCAACACTGTGAACTTGAAAAAGCTCAGAAAGTTTGTTGCAGTGGTGTAAAACTTTATTTAGAAATCTACAGATCAAGAAAAAATGTAAAAGACACGAGACAACATTAGGTGACTTAAGAGGTGTTGTTTTTAGCTGTGGTGCTTTTGATTCACCTGTTTCTGATGATGAAGTGTTGACAGCATAATTATGGTCGATATCAGTGGTTCTCAACCGCCGGTCCACGGACCGGTACCTGTCCGTGTAGATTTTTTGTCGGTCCGCAAGACAACCTAGGTTTGTTTTTATGACTTACCTTCAAGTAACTGAAAATGGTTAGCGTTTATGTTGAATTCGGCAAAATACTGCACTATGCCTTTCAGTTTGTGCTTGGGTAGTCAGGATATTAGGACGTAAAATGAAAATCTTGCACGGTTTCATAACTATTTTGTACTTGATAAAGTACAATGGCTGCTGTCGGTAGTGAGCAGGTTTTGAAAGTTTAGCTTAGGTCACCGCTAAGAAATATTTAGAGACGATTATCTGAAATTTTCATCATAAACTGTTGGCAGAATTTTTTTTGAATGAAATGTGGACGAGTAAGATTCTGTATTTAAAGAATGTATTCTGCAGTTGGAACAAGCTTAATACAGCAGATCTTTGCAAGAGTTTTGTACAAGCATCTTTGCACTGAGGAACACGACAGACGTATTCACAAAGAAGCTGGCACTTTCGGATAGCTTTGTACAGAAGGGAGGTACAGAGATATTTCCGACTTTAAGCAATTTATTGACAAGTGCTGATGTTAATGCTAAAGAGTTTTTAGACATCATACGTCAACATTTGAAGGACTTAGACCACTATTTTGAACATGATTTTCCTGAACATGAGGTTCTTTGAAATTGGAATCTTTGGATAAACAAACCATTTATTAAAGATACAAATACATGCGAAGCTAATCTCCGTGAAAAAGAAAGTCGCCTCGAAATGTGCTGTGATACTACTTTGCTGTCCAGATATAAAAAGGGTCACCCTCTCAGTTCTGTATGTCTATTGAAAATGCATATCCGCCGGTCAGCCACAAAGCAATCAAAACGTTAGTGATATTTTCAACCACTTACATGCGAAAACGTTTTCAGCACTAGTCTTTATCAAAACCCGGCAGAGAAATCGTTTGGATGCCAATGCAGAACTTATTTTTGCAACTTTATTGCAGTCGCATTCATCGCGCATGCTAGCAATGAAGCAGTAGCAAATTTCCATCTTACTTTGATAAATAACTTTATTCTTGTATGTTTGCCAACGTAATGTGTTGCGGTAATATAACACCTTTAGTTGAAAAAATGATTGTGATAATCTTTGCAATTCATTACTCTGTCCGGTCCATAAAAAAATTATGTGCTATTTACCGCTCCGCTAGAGTAAAAAGTTTAAGACCCCACTGTTATAGAGCAAACCCGCTGCTCGGCTTCGATTGAACGTGTGCCGGTGTATATCAGAAGCGTGTCAATATAAAAATCGCAAGGGTCAATGGCGGCAGGGCCGGATTAAGGGGGGTGCAACGGGGGCAATTGCCCTGGGCCCCCCGCCTGAATGGGGCCCCCGTGATGAAATTTTGTTTGTTTCAAATAAAATACTCGTTTGAAAAAGTCCGTGATTCAGAAGCGATACAAGAATAATACAACTCTATATTATATTCCTATGTTGCGTTAAGTACCAAGGGCCCCCAACAGCAATTGATTTCTCTATATATTTGACTGTCTGCCAGTTTTAGGAATCGCTATTGAATAGCGTATAAGTATTTACGGTTTTGTTCAATACAAATATATTTGATTTCACTGGTAACGTTTTCCTAATAATCGTTTATTTGGCATGGGTATGACTCTCTACTCGTGCATCACGCCTATTGCACAAATGTCACGAAAATATTACTATTTGCGTGCTAAAGTTAGTGGTTGCTGCTGTTTAGTATCAATCGATATTGTCACTAGGGTCAGTCTCGTTAACATCAGATTGATGCCTTTTCAGCATCAGATAACACCAAATTTTTACGCTATGGTTTCACAAAAGATAAATGCTTCTATTAACAAACCTAACAAAGCGCGATTACCCTCGTTGAATCCGAAACAGAGCGTAATGTCGCCAATGGATAAGTCTTTTATAATTTACGTAAAATGTTAGTCTCAACGCAGCGAAGAGAGATTCTTTAGTTTGAAACGACAACCAAACACACATTAGGGTCAGTGGTTTAACGGGCAAAGGGCGACCTCCCCCCTGCCAAGCTAAATGTAAAAACTGGACCTCCTCCAGTTGACATTTTGATATTTAGTATTTTTGGATTGTTGTTTTTTCCGTTTTTCGTGGTGTTTTCCTGTCTTTCTTAATTTTTTCTGAGTTTTGGTTAGTGGGCCCCCTAGGGTGACCAGTGGGCCCTCTTCAGCTAAGATTTCGCCCCTGGGTCAAACCTGTAGTTAGGCCACTGATTAGGGTAAGAGATTGATGAAAGAAACTTAAAAATCATGAATCTAACTTGTCGTCTAAAATGAGAGGAAATGTGGAAAAAAACAACCTAGCCAACATCAGATTTGTCGACAAGACATCAGAAATTTATCTGAGAACATTACATCTGATGTCATGTTGAAATATCAGAAGTGGCAAGACTGGAATCAATGTTCCCAAACTTCTGGTGCAGTCTCGAGGTCGCCGCAACCGAACTGCACCTTTGTTTCGTCATAAAGGGTAACGTGTGGTATAAACGCACTTTTCTTCGGATGGTTACTATCGCTGTGTTATATCATAAACACATGAAGCTATTAACGCCATGTACACCAGTGGTTCAACCTTTCTTCTCTTGTGGCCCATTTTCAGCGTTAACATGAAAATGTTTTTTTATTAATATAATGTGAAACATTTTAGCCTAATGTCGAGCACTCGCTTGCGAATCCGACTAAACACTATCAGCGGTAAACCAGGCTTTAATTCACTAAAGACACCGCTCAATCATGGAGCTGAACAAGCGAGCAATGACAGCTCCGAAACAAACATAACAGCGTAACCGATCGAATGCTTCGCAGGACGGGCAAGCTGCACTAAAAGAACACTTTGCAGTATTGCATTACGAGACCGCAAGCA